>Ga0209952_1001601_pt1 | contig 18590 bp, 9 predicted proteins | sample ThiBiot_750_biof_2_FD_183951 | JGI IMG/M metagenome (GOLD analysis project Ga0209952, IMG submission 183951) | Wastewater bioreactor microbial communities from Cape Town, South Africa - Thiocy_cont_750_biof (SPAdes) | ecosystem: Engineered > Bioreactor > Thiocyanate-remediating >...
CGTATTGTTCAAATAATAATTCTCAAATGAATCCACCAATTACCAATGAAAAATTGAATTTTAGTTCAAATTATGGATTGAGAGTTTATTCATCAGGTTGTTATTTTCTCAATGAGAATAATCAATGGAACGATCGAGGACTTCGAGTTGGAAATAAGACAAATCATGATCAAACTCATTGTTTGAACTGAACTTTTGAAGTTTTTCAAAATCATAAAATTGACTTGATTTTAAGACAAAACAAGAATTTTGCCGTTTTGTTTTTTCATGATATTTCCGATAACCATTTGAGTTCTATTTACTTTATTTTGATTTAACGACGTTCACAGTGAGAGAGTTGAATTTCTGTCATGTAGATTTGAAAGAAAGAAACCGCATCTGATGGAATCTCTCTCTTTTTTTTTCGGTTAAAACTTCGACAGTTGTGTTTTACTTGAAACTTGAATTCAAATATGATATCACCGATAAAATCATTGAAAATCAAAATAGATCATGTGAACTCATTAAGTGCGACTAAAAATCTGTTCGAAATCATTTGTTAAGAAATCCAGTGATCTGTAGGTTAAATGAAACGATTTCACTTCGATTGTAGTCATTCAAAATACTATTCAGTTTAATTTACTTTTGAAATGTTTAAGATTTACACATAATTTTCATTCGAATATAAACATATGCCCACTTTCTTAACCCACACTGTCCCAAAACGATTAGACATCATTCGATAGACAATTTCAAGAGCTACAAAATAATACTAAATACTATGAGCTAATATGCTGCAGTAAACAAAATTATCGATCTTCTATAACTAGACGCTAAATTTGATTTAAAAAAAAGACGTCAAATATCGCTGAAAATATGCATATTGATACCGTCAATACATTCTTAGAATATATCACCCTCAACACCCTCACCCTCAAGTGAAATTTAATATAAACTGATATAAACTTTTTAAATCTTCTTTTAGTATCAAATAGAACAGAACAGGGCAGGTTATAGTTACAAACTTGTTAAGTTTTGTTTACTTTACAAATCTTTTCATTTTTTTTAAAATAAATAAATCATTGTCAATACAGTAAAAATGAATATGAATGTTGTTAAAATCATGAGTGACAAGAAAATATCAGAGAAAATAACAATCCAAAGAATTGTTTTTATATATGATATTTTTTTTTGAGCAAGAGAACAAGAAGGAAAAGCTCGTAAAGGTAATTGATGAAAGCATTTTTCTTTTTGAGTAAAAGATGACAGAAAGAAATTCTTGTAAGAAATTCATTGATCGATTGAGTCGATTGAATTTGTACGATGAAAGAGAGGATATAGCTGATGTTGATCAAATACTTTCGACACGAATCTTTCTCATTCTAATTCTTATTTTGGTATATACAATTACTATGTTTTCCGCTGTTAGTTTTCAAACACAAATTCATAGTGTTACATCACCATCAGAAACACTTTTCGATGATTTATCAGTAAAATATTCTGGAACATTATCATGTCCATGTACACAATCTTCAATTTCACAAAAAGATTTTCTTTCATTCAATCCTCAATATCATCCGATATGTTCGAGTCAACTGACTAATCATTCATTTATTTCTTCGTATTTGTCTGATCCACAGATGAGTGAATATTGGCCATTAGATTATCGTATAATGATGGCATCTCATTTTCAATTACTTGCTCTGTTTTGTCAAACAATTCAACAAACAGTTGTCGATACAATCAATGAATTGTCGAGCAAACATATCATTTCTAATAAAGTTCTATTTCGTGACGTATTCGATGCACAAATCTCAGCACTTATTCAACAAATCAAAACAAATTTGATTACCAATTATAAACATACACGTGATTTTCTTTGGTTGAACATTCTGGAAAATAGTATCTATTCAGGATTACGTACTAATTATATGATTGAATATAATCCAAGTGTAACGATTAAAAATTTCTTTGAAAGTAAATATAATACTTCAAATGGTTCTTGTTCATGTAAATTAACAAATGATTGTACACACACAAGTGGGATTTATAATTATACTGGTCGAAAAAATGTGAATATGTTTACAGTGTTCGGTAATTTAACTAATGATCCACCGTTACTTTTCTCATTACCTGGTCTATTGGTTGGCTGTTTGCCATACAATTCATTACTAAAATCAACACTCGAATGTTTCTTTAATGAAACATGTATTGATCTATTTGTAAGCATTCTAAATAGATCATTACTCGTGTCACCACTGTCGTCATCCTATTTTCAAACTAATACCACAGTTGAACATTTAATCGATGAATTACTTATTGAATCCTGGAATGAAATAAGTAGTTTTACGAATTACTATGAAATATGTGCACCATCATCATGTGTCTATTCATTTAATCGAAGATTTAGTATACTTTATGTTGTTTTGACATTGATTAGTCTATTCGGTGGCTCGAGAATTGTAGTTTATTTTTTAGCTCCATTAATCAGCCGTCTTGTACGACAAATTGATGAGAAAAGGTTATGTAGGAAAAAATCAACGAATGAACAATTGACAAGTTTAAGTGTGACACAACGTTTATTGAAAATCATCGATCAAATTCGTAAAAAACTTATAAATTTGAATATGTTTTCTACGTCATCCGATATTGTAAATGGAATCTATGCAACACGTGTTTATCTTGTCTTGTTGATTAGTGGAATTATTATTTTAGTTTTTTATGCTTCGATTATTGTTCGAATTGAAAACAAGACAATGAAACAACCAACATACGAACAATATGAACAACTCATAAGTCAATATTCATCATCAATGAAATGTCCATGCAGTCAACTATCAATATCACAATCAACTTTTATGACTATTCAACCGAATTATCATCAAATATGTTCGAGTGATTTCATTCGAGAAGATAGATGGTTGTTGTATTCATCAGGATTAAGTGGTGCAGTTTTTGTTTTTGATTTTCGTACAACAGGTATGCCATTATTTTCATTACTTGAAACTTTCTGTGAAATGACAAAAGAAACCATAAGAAATGAATTAACAGTTTTCTACAGTAATCAATTTGTGAGTGGACAAATATTAATGAATGAAACATTTCATTCACAAGCATGGACACTTATTCAACAATTTCAAAATCGAGTAAGATTTCATTGAAAGAAAATCAACATATGTTCATTGATTGTTACTTGTCTAGACAATAGCAACTTTTCTCGAATTATTTCAACTTGTTCAATATTCTCTCAAATTAAATCAATTTTTTGTTAGTGGTTCGACAAATGCTGGTTTAGTACGCACATTATCCTCGAATTTGATGACAGCTCGATTCATTTCGACGAATTTTTATGATAAGAATTGTTCGTGTGGTACGAATAGTTTCTGTACTCGTGCTCAAGGATTCTATTGTCGATCCAATGCTTGTTTTAATCTACCAGCAACACCCAATCAAACCATACCTGGTTTAATTCTTAGTTGTTTATTGACTGATTCACTTCTTGCTTCGTCATTGCAATGTCTGTACGATATGTCATGTATTGAAATGCTTATTGAATGGCAATCATTTGGATATTCCAATGTAACTATCGATCCACGTGTCAGTAGTGTCACACCATTGGATCCATTGATTGATAGTCGTTTTTCAACGGATACAACTTTAAATGAGATTGTTTCGCAATTATTTATTGAATCTTGGACAAATTCGATAAGTTTCAAAGATTATTTTGATGAATGTGCACCAATTGAATGTGTATATATCCATGAAGAACGTTTTGATTTGACATATATATTTTCAACTGTATTAGGTGTTATTGGTGGTCTTTCGGTCACACTTAAAATTTTGAGTCCAATCATTGTGAGAATTACTCGAAAGATCTATCAAAAACTAGTTGCTCGTCACAAAGAACTTTTTGAAGAACAATCAAGTCTGATCGATCGTCTTCGACAAATCAATTTTTATCATAAGAAAAAGAATGATCAATGGTCTGAAATGATTTTAATTCATCGTCAACAAATAGCAACACGATTCTATTTGATAATTTTCTGTGTTGCAATTATTTTCATATTAATATTCACTAGTCTTAGTTTGCAGAATTATTCAGTTGTTGTTTCAATGCCAAGTGAATCTCAATTTGAATTGTTAAAAGTTGAACATTCGTCAACATTATCTTGTCCATGTTCACAAATCGCAACAACATATTCGAAATATATTTCGATTGATGTTTCATCGTATCATCAAGTTTGTTCAAGTTATTTTGTTTCGTCTGAATTCATTAAAATCATGTGGGGAGATGAAATTGTTTCAACTTATTTCTGGCAAATGGATAGAAAAATTTTAAGTTCCCAATTTCGTCTCCTATCATCGTTATGTAGTCTTGCAAAAGATGCTATTGATCATAAACTCGAGATGTTTTCTTCAGAAAGATTAATTACAATTGAAACATTAACTTCTGCATCATTTCAAACACAAATCGATTCAATTATTAACAATTTTATCGGTCAAATATCTGCAGATTTTCGACGAACTCTCATGTTCATAACTGATATGTTTCATGTCAATCAATTACAAAATATATTCAATACAAATTGGAATGTCACTATATCAGATGCAAATAATAATTATGTTATGTCAACATATCCTATACAACATAATGAAACCGATCAAGTATGTTCATGTGCAACATCATCGACATGTATACGATCGATTTTAGCTAAATACAATATTAGAGGAACAATCAACGGTCAGACAAATAATTCACAATTAGATTGAATTCTATGTAGAATTTCTTTTAGGAATTGTGATTGGATGTTTGCCGATGTATGGCCTTCGATCTTCTACACTTGAATGCTTCTATAATTCGTCATGTTTACAAGATTTAGCTGCATTTATGGATACAAGTCGTACTCTCAAACCTCTGAATGATTCTTTACAAACACGTTTCGTTCCAGCATCAACAGTCTCCATCGATACATTGATCGATGAACTATTTATTGAAACATGGCAAAATTCGAGTAATTATTCCAATTATTATACGACATGTGCACCAAAGATGTGTCAATATACTTACAGTGAAAAATATAGTATCGTTTATATAATCACAACGTTTCTTAGTTTATATGGTGGTCTTACAGTTGGATTAAAAAATATTATTTGGTATATTTTGAAGATTGTTTGGGAAATTCATCAGTACATTCGAAATTGTCGATCTCGTGTTCAACCAATCACTGCATAATTATTTCATATTTCACAACGAACAACAAAATAAATGCGGAAACCTCGGATTGAAATCCGAGTGTTATGTGTACTGCAAAAAGTAAAAATGTATATCCCCTTTGTTTTTTATCATCGTGGTATGAATATTTAAGTTATACTCACGAAAAATATTTGAAAATAAAGTTAAAGTAAAATTGAATCTATATTGATTAAACTAATAATGACGACTTTATTAATTAATGCGAAAAATACACGATTGTCTATTCTTTAAAATAGTTTATGAACGAAAACTGATACTTAATGTCGAACAAGAAGACAAGAGTATTACCAGTGCTGTTATTCAAAGTGAAATTGAAACGTAGGACTCGTGAAATAATTGTTGTTTTGCCGTCGATTAAGAGATATTGAATAAAAATACGCTGATATTTCAATTTCCACAGTGACTCTCCGAATACTTGCAATCAACAGCCTTATTTTCTCTTGTTTATCTCATTCAAAGAGATTAATCCGCTCAAACAGTTTGAGATAATGTTTCATAGAGTTTATTATCGTATCCTTATGTTTTGTACTTTGAAAGCACAAACATTTCATCGTAAAATGTTTTTATTTTAACAAAAACATTGAGATTGAATAGAGCTAAACAAAAAAGTCACAAAATGAATTCGATTTTTTTAAAAATCGCTTTGATGAAAGATTTCAGATTTGGAAACAAACTAAATCTAATCTATCGATAAATGAGTGAAGAAGAATTACAAGCGTCCACAACTGTCGCTTCATGTATTGGTCAACCAGTCGGAGGAAGTGTTGGCCAACCCGTCGGAACATATCCTGGCCAACCCATCGGACCAACTGCTGGTCAACCCGTTGGAACATATTCTGGCCAACTCGGAATATATTCTGGCCAACCCGTTGGAACATATCCTGGCCAACCCATCGGAACATATTCTGGCCAACCCGTTGGAACATATCCTGGCCAACTCGTCGGACCAACAGCTGGCCAACCCGTCGGAACATATCTTGGTCAACCCATCGGAACATATTCTGGCCAACCCGTTGGAACATATCCTGGTCAACCCATCGGAACATATTTTGGCCAACCCATCGGAATATATTCTGGTCAACCCATCGGAACATATTTTGGTCAACCCGTTGGAACATATCCTGGCCAACCCATCGGACCAACTGCTGGCCAACCCGTCGGAACATATTCTGGCCAACTCGTCGGACCAACTGCTGGTCAACTCGTCGGACCAACTGCTGGTCAACCCGTCGGACCAACTGCTGGTCAACTCGTCGGACCAACTGCTGGTCAACCCGTCGGGACGAATACTGATTCATATTTAATCATTGGTAGTTCAATTAAAAAATAAAAAACAAACGAATATTTTTTTTTATTCTGTTATTAGAAAGAAACATCAAAGGCTTGGTTGTAACAATTAACCGGTTGAAACACTTTTATTTCATAAAACGGTATATATACACATAATTTTTATTTAACATATTTTTTTTCTTCTTCTATATTTTACTCAGGAGTGATAAAGCGGAAGCCCGTGATATTTTTGCCCGAGAGGCATCGATTTTAGCCGATACTCGAGAAAAAAAGAAATTGTTCTTATCAGACAAAGTCAAATTCGATCTTATCAGAAGTAAATTATCTTCCTTTGACATTTTCATAAATAGTCTTTTTATCTTTCGTAGCTCGACGTGGTACAGAAGCGATCAATATCGAAATTGTTGAAAGACATGTCAATAAGATTTCTCAATTAGAGAAAATTCCGAAGAAAAAGAAATCTGAACCAGAAGGCCAAGTATTGAATGAATTGTTCGAATCGACGATGTATGAGCACATTAATTTTTTAATTTCATTCGAACAAAATTATGTTTGTTTTTAGTGCAAGAATTGTTCGTGAAGTGTTCAACAAACGAAAATGATTACCACATTTGTTTGTCATTCAACAGCAATAAGAAGAATATCGACGACATTATTACGATTTTTTTTTTGTTTTTTTTGTTTTTTTTGTTTTTTTTGTTTTGTTAAAGAAAGTTGTGAACGAACATTTTACAAATAAATAGTTTTAACACACTTTCCAAAAGAAAAAAAAACTGTTTTTCATACAAATATTTAGTTAGTTCTTCTATTCTAGCTACATATTTCTTATATTGACGCAAAGAGGTCATACTTCTTATTTTTCAGATTATTTACTATTGCGATTATAGCTAACATATAAAGATCAATTTATTATTTGTTCAATTAAAACCAGTTTATTATTTGTTCAATAAAAACCAGTTTATTGTTTGTTCAATTAAAACCAATTTATTATTTGTTCGATTAAAACCTGTTTATTATCGAAAACGTATTACTATTGTTGCTTATTCGAAGAAAGAAGGAATTTTTTATTCTGTGAATTAATACGTTTTTTTTTGTTTGGAAATCATCAATAAAATTATTATTTATTGAAATAAAATATTTCTTGTTGGATCAGTACAAATTCTTTTACATAAAAAGAATAAGTTTAGTTCTTTGATTGAGAAAGATTTTAGAAGTTGTAGTTTTCTGAAAGTTTCTGTTTGTAGCGAATTCATCTTGATTTAGTATAATCCAAGGTGAGATTCGAAAGAAACTTTCATTTTTGACTTCACTTAATTTAGAAGTCTATACGCACGTCTCTAAGTAGACGTAGTGCGTACTGTATACACGTATTAAATACTCAGTGGGCACGTTTCAGAATGCCAAAAATAAAGAGAAGATCAACGTCTCAAAGGAATGCTCAGATGACTATCCGTATGAGAGAAAGAAGAAGAGATGATGAGTTTCGTTTGTTAGAAAATCGAAGACGAGCACATTCTCATAAAATTGAAAGACACGATGATCAATTGAAAACAGAAGAGAATAAACGAAGAGCCGACGCCTTGAAAATTGCACGGCAAAATGACGATATTCGAGCTCAGGAAAATCGAAGAAGAGCCGAAGCTCATAAAATGGAGCGACAAAATGACGAAGTTCGAGCTCAGGAAAATCAAAGAAGAGCCGAAGTTTTGAAAATGGAACGACAAAATGACGAAGTTCGAGCTCAAGAAAATCAAAGAAGAGCCGTAGCTCATAAAATGGAGCGACAAAATGACGAAGTTCGAGCTCAAGAAAATCAAAGAAGAGCCGAAGCTCATAAAATGGAGCGACAAAATGACAATTTCAAGGAAGAAGAGAGAAGAAGTAACTCATTGAGAATGCATAGTAACAGAAGTAAATACAAAAGTAGTATCGATGACATGAAATCTAATTATGAATTTAAAATAAGAGAGGGACCTACCCACATTTGCAGTTGCTGTGGCGGTTTATGGTTTGACTATTCAGTCAGAGAATTTACGATTGAATCTTTGATTAATAAAGGATTAAGAACAGAATTTATTGATACAGTTTGCTATCTAAAAGATCGAATCATTAAATTGTGTGTCACCTGCAGAAAGGACATTTTGTTAAATAAAGTACCTACTCTTTGTCTATCTAATGGTCTAGCATTATATGAAATTCCAGATTGTTTAAAAATTCTAACTGAATTAGAAGAGAGACTAATATCACCGAGAATTCCTTTTATGGTAATTCGAAGTTTAGGTTATTGTAAACAATTTGGTCTCAAAGGTAACCTTGTGAATGTTCCGATGAATGTTGACACAAATGTGTCAGTTTTACCAAGAACATTCAGCGATACTCAAACAATTCAGTTAAAACTCATGAGACAAATGAAAAATAAAAATGCATTTATGTATGAAACAATTCGGCCAAAAGTCGTATATACCGCTGTCAAATATCTTGTTGAGCAAGAACTTTACAAAGACGAAGGAATTGTCATATCGACTAATTGGCTAAATCAACATTCCAATGAAAGAGAGAATTTCATTGTTAATGATGAGGATAAAAAGGCTCATCAGGATGAAACTTCAGAAGACTCTGATGATGACGACAATTGGAATGAATCTGACGAGGAGCCAGTTAATCCTGGAGCTACTGAAACATTATTGAATGATGAAACTGCCGATCAAAATGATGTCGGTATTAAATTTGCTCCAGCAGAGAATAACAGACCGATATCTATCTTGATGGATTTGAAAGCTGATGAATTGACATTTCCTAAAATCTATTGTGGTAAAGCAAGAAAGATTAAAGAGCATACTAAACTGACTTATGCTAAAATTGCGAAGTCAGAATTACGAATGTTTGATAGAAGATGTGGTCGAATATCAAAACTTTTCTTCACATATAAGAAACTGCAGACAAGAAAGTTTGCTGATGCCATTTCAATAAGTTTGAAAAAGACTAAAAACACAAAGAATGTAACTGCTGTACAGATGCTCAATAGAGATTATGTAAGTGGTTTAATAAATAATAACGATGCTTTTACATTTTTGAGATGCGATCGATCTTCACCAGCATTCTGGGAATTAAAAAAGAAAGAAGTTATGGCAATGATTAGGCAATTAGGATGTGCAACTTTCTTTTTAACTTTGTCAGCAGCCGAAACTAAATGGTCCGAACTTATTGTTGTATTGACGGAAGTTTTGGAAAACAAAGTGATAACGTTAGAGGAGGCACAAAATATCAGTTATGAAAAGAAATGTGACTTGATCAGAAATGATCCAGTAACATGTGTTCGTTACTTTGAACATCGATTGAAATGTTTATGGGAAATATTATCGGCTCCCTGTGGTCCATTTCAAGGCTATGAATTACAAGATAAATATGTTCGAGTTGAATTTCAAGCTCGTGGCTCGCCACATATTCATGCCTTATTATGGTTAAAAAATGCTCCAAAATACGATAAAGACAAACCTGAATCAATCGAAAAATGTACAGAATTCATTGATAAATTTATTTCGGTCAGTTCCGAGCCAACTGAATTTTCGGAAGATCTGATAAGTTTGCAACGTCATAAGCATTCACATACCTGTAAAAAGCACGTAAAAGGTGGTAAGAAATGTCGTTTTGGTATTCCGTATTTTCCAATGAGAAAAACGATGATTTTGGAACCAATCGATGAATATGATCGGGTTTTTTCTTATGACGAACGTGTGAAGATACCTAAAAATAAAGAGAGCTTAGCGAAAGAATTAGATAAGTTATCTAAAGACACAGATAATTCATTAACATTTGATGAATTTCTGAAAGAGATGGATATGACTGAAGACGAATATATCCAAATAATTCGATTGGGCTTGAAAAAAAAAGCAAAAGTATTTTTGAAGCGTGCCCCAAATGAAGTTAGAATTAATCCATATAATCCAATGATAATGTCACTACATCGAGCAAATATGGACATTCAGTTCATTCTTGATCCTTACGCGTGTGCAGTGTATTGTCTTGATTATATAAGCAAATCTGAAAATGGAATGTCAAAACTTTTAAGAGAGGCATTGAATGAATTGAAGAAAGGTAATGCTTCGGTCAAAGAACGTCTCAGAGTCATCGCAAATAAGTTTTTGAATTCGAATGAGATATCAGCACAAGAAGTTGTTTATCATATTTTAAGTATTCCACTTTCAGTTAACAGTAGAAGTACTGTATTCATTAATACAAGCAAACCTGAAAATAGAATTTCTATGCTCAAATCAGATGAAATTCTCTCAAAATTGGATCCTGATTCGAAAGATGTTTTTCTCGATGGCTTGATTGATTTGTACGCAAATCGACCTCATGAAATGAAAAATGTCTGTTTAGCTGATTTTGCATCATCGTACAATATATCGAAGAGAAAAACAGGTTCAACTAAGATTGTAGAAAATTCTGATGATGAATGTTCTGTTGAAGAAGAAGTTGATGGCACTCAAACTGTCTTCAAAATGAAAAATGGAAAAGGTTGGATAAGTAAAAGAACAAAGAAAAAGATAATACGATACCGAAATTTCCAGCTACATCAAGATCCTGAAGATTATTATAGAGAACAGTTGATGTTATTCGTACCGTGGAATAACGAGGAACAAGATCTAATTCATATAAATCATGAAGAAATATTTGCCTTGCATAAAGATACGGTGCAACAGAAAAGATCCGAATATGTTCATGATGAAGCATTGAAATTTGACAACGCTTTGCAAGAACATATGGAAAGAGAACATGAAAATGAGAATAACATTGACGATGCAAATGTTGAATATGATCGAGATAAGAATGAATTTCTCATTTATGAAACAGGAAATAATCAAGGTGATATCTTTGTTGAAATGGGACAAAATACCCGAACAGAAAAAGTTGAACATTTTAATGTTCCTAAAATAATACCGGACAGTGAGTACGAACGAGTAATGAGAAGTCTCAATACCAATCAAAGGAAATATACATTAAATGTAATGAATTTGATAAAAAATGGTGATAAACAATTTTTCCATTTTATTAATGGAGGTGCAGGCGTTGGTAAAAGCACTTTGATTAAAGCAGCATATCAATCGATGTTGAGATTTTATAATTCACTTCCAGGATATAATCCCGAAAGTATTCATGTTGCAATTTGTGCACCAACGGGCAAAGCAGCAGCATTAATTGACGGAATGACATTGCATTCATTTTTAAGCTTACCGGTTAATCAATGTAAACACAAACTTGTGAAACTGGATAGTGAAGTTTCAAATCGAATTGGAATAAAGTTGAAAGACTTGAAGTTATTAATAATAGATGAAATATCCATGGTTGGTTTTACAATGTTTCAACAAGTAGATGCACGATTGCAACAGATAATGAGATCAAAAGAACCATTTGGTGGAATATCAGTCTTAGTTTTGGGTGATTTTAATCAATTAAGACCAGTGGGTGATAAATACATATTCCAATGTAATAATTCGTACAATGCTTTAGTAGATAGTCCATTGTGGTCACTGTTTGAGTTGTTCGAATTGACAGAAATCATGAGACAAAAAGATGATAAGACTTTTGCCATTGCATTAGGAAATATAGCGAAAGGAGCAATGACAGTTGATGATCTTAACTTATTGAAATCAAGAATTGTTCCAATTGAAAGTTTATTAGCAGTTGAAGATGCAATTAGAATATTTCGAAGTAATGCTGAAGTTGATGCGTATAATGCAACAGTGTTGGCTAGGCTCAATACTGAAGGCGCTACTGCAAATGCTTATGATTTTTGTGTTGGCGATGGACTTGCATCAATACGAGAAAAAGTTCTAAATAACGTAAGGAACTTAAAAACAGCTGAGACGTACGGTTTGCCACTTAAAATTGATTTGAAAGTGGATGCGAAGTACATGATGACAGTAAATCTTGATACAGAAGATGGATTAGTAAATGGTGCTTGTGGAAAGTTGGTAATGATTGATTATGGAAAACTTCAGAAAACAAACGAAACCGTACCATGCAGACTATGGATCAAGTTTAACGAGGAGAAAACTGGCAGAAAAGCTAGATCCAATTTTTACAATATCATGCGAAATCGAAATATCGATCTCAGTCTCACACCAGTTGAACCAGTAATACGACAAATAAATACAAAGTCAACTAGTTTTAAAGTGGAACGTAAACAGTTTCCTCTAGTTCCTTGTGAAGCAATGACTATATATAAAAGTCAAGGTGGCACTTATGAAAAGATTGTTGTTAATCTAAAGAAAGGAATGACGCGTTCTGAATTATACGTTGCTTGTAGTCGGGCAACAAAAGCAAGTGGTTTATATTTGATTGGTGATTTTGTTCCATCAAAACCACCTGAACCTAATGATGCAGTTGCAATGATGTTCAAAACCATGAGATCTGAGCGGATGCTCAAGTTTTCACTTGAGTTTCCTGAAGAATCTCAAGAAGAAAGATTTTCTATTATGTTTCACAATGTACAATCACTGCATAAACATTTTGAAGATATTAAACTTGAGAAAACATTTTTATCTTGTTCCATGATAAGTCTTGTTGAAACATGGACAAAGTCAAGTGATTCTTTGGAAATAGAAGGTTTCAAAATAATTCATAGACGTGATTGTAATGATGTAAGAAAGCCGTTTGGTCAAATAACTTATTTGAAAAATAATTTGAAATATGAAAATATTGTTGACAAATATGAATATTCAGGAAAAAATCATATCGAATATTCTTCTGTGAAAATTGATGATATTTGTATAATTTCTGTGTATAATTCACCAAATTCATCATTTGATGTTTTAAAAAAAAATCTCAACGAAGTTATAACTATTTCCAAAAGAAGTTGTAAAAATATTGTTGTTGTTGGTGATTTCAATATAAACTTGAAGTTGAACACGAATTTGAAATTTGTCGAATACATGAAATCATTCGAGTTTAGTTTGAATAATGAACTAAATAGAAATTCAACTAATGCAAAAACACAGATTGATTATTGTTTTACAAATATCAATGACTTAAAGTCTGATTATTTTGAAAGCATTACAAGTTTTCATAAACCAATATGGATAAGAAGACATGATTCTTTGAAAAAGTTTCAATTCGATGGAATCAATGTCATTCATGTGAATGCATATCCGAATATCAATAAAGATCTTATGATTGATGAACAATCTGATAAGATGGAAGTCGATCAGAAATCCACTTTTCAATGTTATGAAACACTCGATGAAGATGAAGAAGCCGAAGCCGAAATAGATTCATATTTTCACTTCGAACAACTAGAACTTAATGAGACATCTATGATGGAAGTTGAAGAAGAATCATTAACCATAAGCTATGAAACAATTGATTCAATATCAAGAAAAATTCTTGATAATTTTCTTCTAGACTTAGATTTTAATAGTAATGCTTATGATGACCAAATTTCGAAGCAAGCTAAAATAGTCAAAGACCTAATTGAAAAGTCACCATGTATAACCGTTCATAATAAAGATGTATCTGTCCGATTAAAGTCATCAACAGGCTATTCTGTTCGAGCCTTTGATTCAATATATGCGAGAACTCGTACGACAGGTGATGGAAATTGTTTATACAGTTCTCTTTCAATATTAAATATTGGATCTGAAAAATTAACACATTCAATGAGATTGTTAGCGGTCAATATGATGCTCAAGAATAGGAATTATTTTCAAATACTTTGTACAGCAGCACAAAGTTCATTAGAAAGACATTTGGAAAGAACAGCAAGGAGCACAATGTGGGCTGGAGAAGTTCAGATGCAAGCTCTTTCTGCTGCACTATCCCGGCCGATTTATTCATATATTGAGTTTGAAAGTGATTCAAAAAACAGACAGTATATTCCATCGAATATTAGCTCAAAGCAGTTGCTTGATCGATTTCATGAAAAAACAGCAGGTGGTCATATGAAATATATAGGTTATACATCTGATGAAAATAAATTAGGGTTCTGTATTTTCTATAATGGTATCCATTTCGATGCTCTTTTACCTTTTGAAAGTAAGCCGCAGCAATTTGTGCCAAACTTTGAGCCTATTGAAGGGCGTTTGTAAAAAAAGGTAATTTATGTAAAGTATAGAGATTTTCATTTCTATGAATGCGTGAAATGAATGAAGTAGGCGGAACTAACTTCTCGCCGCGTCCTATGGGACAAAAAGAGGGCATCCGCAGGGCCTAAGGGGTGGATCCTTAGTGCGCTCAAGGATGAACTTTGAGAGTGAAAGTGGTGACGATGGAGAGGGTGATATCGATCATACAGAAAAAAAAATGAATGGATTCTATTCTAATTTAGCATGAGAATGCATGAGTTTTTCATAGTATTTGAAAAGTATTCGAGGAAGAAATTTTTTGCTGTTATATATTTATCTGGACTATTTGGCATCGTTTGATAGCCCATCAAATTCTCTATCGAATGGTGTAGAATGCTCTGGATTTTTTTCATACTGCGGGGGAAATACTGGCTTCAACAAAAAACTGATAATTTGCAAAGTTTTCATATTTTCATAAAACCATAGGAAATATCGATGTTCATGCTGAAAATCAGAAAATCCTTGATGGATCGGGCCCATCTTCGAACTCGACCGAGATATTTATTAGATTAAACGCTGCAGAAAATTTCAGGTCGATCGGAGTGTCCTTTCGGAAATTATCGTGTAAACGGCCGGACGGCCGGACGGCCGGCCACACTGACCGATTCTATAGTGTACTCAACACTTCTTTTTGAGTACACAAAAATGAAGATCTTGCCGAATAATTGACCAAACTGACGGTTGAAAATAAGATTTATAATCAATTAAATCTAATGTTTCATGTGAATGTTCAAACATTTGTAAACACGTACGTAATTCTTCATATTCACTTCGTGTTAAACGAACATTTAAATATCCACGATGACTCAATGATGAATTGACTAAATAACGAGTTTGACAAATAGTTAAGATACAATTCAATGCTTGATGAAGAGATTGATCATCAGATAGATGATAGGCAACGCCACATGCATATTCTATGCCTTCACTCATCAATTCAATATTACAATAACGATGAACAAACGAATTTGATCCATCGACACCAACTAAAATATCAAATTCACCGTCAATTAATTGTTGACTCAATTCATTGAATTGTTTATCGATTAATTTCACTTGACCTATTTGTACAAACGGTTGAATTAAATCTAAAAGTCGATCTTCAACTTCTTCGATTGGAATATTTCTCGATGTTGGCCAAACACGTTCATCGATATTTGTAAAAAGACCTTTTTGAATTTGTAAAGGCAATTGTTGAATAACATGATCTTGTAATGTAACAACTTGATCACGACGAATATTTCTTTGTTGTTCATTTCGCCAATGAATTCGTCCATTTTCATCTGTAAACCATCGTTGTTCATAGATTGTAATTTCAATATGTTTCTTGCACATCATCATCATCATCGCAACATTCAATGCAAATGTTAAACCAACTGGTCCACCATCTGACACAACAACAACCAATTTCGACCTTTCTGTACTCGTCATATTATTATTATTATGCGTCTCAATCGATAAATCAACCGTGAAATGATCGATTTCTACTGATTGTCATCGAACATTGCGCATATATCGTATTGACTATATATCATTTTTTCTTTTTCTCACGGGAATTTCATCTGCATAATCATGCAAATCAATAGATGAAATTAGTTTCTACGTATTATTATTGTTATTTTGATCGATGTTTGTGTGTTTAAAAACGAGTTGATTTGATTGAGTCGGTTTTCATAAAAGAATGTCTCTCTCAGATGAACAAAAGCAAATTATTAAATCTACAGCTCCTCTTTTGAAAGAAAATGGCAAAGAAATTACATCGATTTTTTACAAACGTTTATTTGAAAATCATCCTGAACTTTTAAATTATTTCAATCAAACCAATCAAAAAACAGGAACACAACCATTAGCATTAGCAAATATTGTTTATTTTGCTGCTGAAAATATCGATCATTTAGATAGACTTGAAGTTCAACTGGATATAATTGCACATAAACATCGTGCAATTACTGTTCAACCTTATCATTATCCTATCGTTGGTAAATATATGTTACAAGCCATCAAGGAATTTCTTGGTGACAAAGCAACAACAGACATTTTAGATGCATGGTCAAATGCATATACAATCATTGCCAATTGTCTTATTCAAAGAGAAAAACAATTGTATGATTTACTTGGTGATCAACCAGATGACAAAGATTTTCTTCCATTTACAATTGTTAGTAAAGAGAAAACAGCAGAAGGACCAATCTATTCAATAGGAATTCGACGTTCAGATGGTAAACCATTATTAGCATATCAACCAGGACAATATATAACACTTCGTTTGAAAATCAATGGAATATTTCATAATCGACATTATGGTTTAGTACGACCATTTAATCACAAAACCTATCGAATTGCAATTCGACAAATTGTTGATTGTGAACCAAAAGGAATGTTTACAGATGAATTTCTTACTAAATATCATGTTGGTGATACTGTTTGGGCTAGTTTACCAGCTGGTTCTTTTCCAATTATTGAAAATGCTAAACATCATTTATTTATTGCTGGTGGTGTTGGTATTTCAGTTATATCAACTCTTGTTGAAAGTCTCTATAATCAAGGCAAATCAGATCGTGTGACATTAATTCATTGTGTCTCTTCAGATGCACATGCAGCATATTTTCAACGAATGAAAATCTGTGTACCCAAACAACAACTTCATTTAGTTACTCAAGCAAGACAAGTCTTAAAACAAATTCTTCAAGTAAATGTTCGACCCAATGAAACAGAAGTGTATCTATGTGGTTCACCACAATTTATGAAAACAGTTGAAAATTATTTAGAAGAATGTCATTTAACATCAGATCATATTCATATGAATTCATTTCGACCTTTACTTAGTTCCATGAAAAATGCTGTTCAAGATCAAGCAACGACCAAATCTTTACAATAGAACAAACTAAACTCATTTTCTTAATCTGCTTTTAATTGCTTTGCTTTGGCTTCTTCGTAGATCAAAATTAATCTTTTTGTAAATTGAATCGTATATTTATAAATAGTGTGATATGTGATCGGTATCGATTGATTCTCTTTGAAAAATGTTCTTTGCAAATTTGATATTATTAATTGTCGTTGTTTGTGAAGTGATACCCATAGTTTTAAGTTGGGATCCTTCGAAATTTGAATATGATGCTGGTCCCAATTATACACTTGTTTGGCAAGATCAATTTGAAAATGTTGGACCAGCTGTAGCAACAATCAATGGTGAACCTGCCTATGCACCCAATCCAGAAAATTGGACTCCTCAAATTGGAAATATCAATGGAGGTTTACAAAATTATACCAATTCAATTTATAATGCTTATGTACAAAATCATCAATTACATATTGTTGCAATGAAAGAAAATTATACATCAGGAATGCTCAATAGTTGGAAGAAACAAGAATTTACTTATGGGAAATTTGCTGCTAAAATTCGTATGCCTTATGGACAAGGAATGTGGCCTGCTTGGTGGCTTGTTGGTAATGCATATGATGCATATTATTTCTATTGGCCAACTGTTGGTGAAATTGATATTGTTGAAATGATTGGTGGACATCAATGGGGAAATCCAAATGATCAAATTGCTCGTGGAACAGTTCATTGGAATGCTGCTGCCAATCAAATGGATCCAATTATTGAAGGAAATTATGGACAAACATGGAATACACCTGATCAATCTATGTTACATAATAATAGTTTAGTCTATTGGACTGAATGGAATACAACACATATTATTATTGGATTAAATGAATTTACAATTACGGTTTTTCCAACAACACATATTCCTAATTCAATCAATCCAGTTATGGCTTTTCATGGTCTTTGGCCTTATTATCTTATTTTGAATGTAGCTATTGGTGGATCATGGCCTGGACCACCCGATAATACTACTGTATGGCCACAAGAAATGGTTGTCGATTGGGTTCGTGTTTATCAATTGAAATGTCAACAAAAAATACTTCAATAAAATTCACTT
>Ga0209952_1001610_pt1 | contig 18543 bp, 16 predicted proteins | sample ThiBiot_750_biof_2_FD_183951 | JGI IMG/M metagenome (GOLD analysis project Ga0209952, IMG submission 183951) | Wastewater bioreactor microbial communities from Cape Town, South Africa - Thiocy_cont_750_biof (SPAdes) | ecosystem: Engineered > Bioreactor > Thiocyanate-remediating >...
GTTCTGATGGGCGCGCCCAACGTGGTACGCGGCAAGTCCCACTCCGGTAACATCTCCGCGCGCACGCTTGCCGACGAAGGTGTGTTGGATGTGCTGTCTTCGGACTATGTTCCACTCAGCCTCATCCATGCGCCGTTTGTTCTGGCCGCTGACGAAAGCAGCAGCATCACGCTTCCGCAGGCTATTCGGATGGTCAGCGCGAGACCGGCGCGCGCCGTCGGTCTTGACGATCGTGGGCGCATCGCCAGCGGTCTGCGTGCTGATCTCGTCAGGGTACGGGTGCGCGACGATAGAAGCGTGCCGATCGTGAAGTCGGTCTGGCGCGAGGGGCGGCGCGTTGCCTGACCCCAACTTGCAAGTGAAGCTGGGACAATCCCGCGGCACATTGCTGGCGGTGGTGGGACCGAGCGGGGCAGGGAAGGATAGCTTGATCGCCTTTGCACGGCGGGAGTTGTCTGGCGATCCGTCTGTTCTGTTCGTGCGCCGCGTGATTACCCGCGCGGCGGTGGCAAGTGCCGAAGATCACGATCATCTGTCGCCGGATGATTTTGCCGTCGCGCGTGCGGCCGGGCAATTCGCGGTACATTGGGAGGCTCATGGGTTGAGCTATGGCGTTCCCGCGATGGTTCGCGCGCACCTGAGCGCTGGCGGTGTCGCCGTTCTCAATGGATCGCGTGCGGCTCTCACGGATATTCGCGCCGCTTTCGGCAGCGTTATGGTGGTGCACGTCACGGCACCGCCTGAAATTCTCGCGCAACGCCTTGCCGGACGAGGGCGTGAAACCGAGGCCGGCATATCGCATCGCTTGCAGCGCGCGACGATTGCTTTGCCACCTCAAGAAAGTTGGGTGGAGATTGACAACAGCGGAGCCTTAGAAGCCGCAGCGGCGATTCTCTTGGCGACGATACGGCAGACCTTAAACGGGATGCACATCAGGTCTGGCGAGGACCCTGACGATATCTCTCGGCGGTTGACGTTCTGAATTGCAACATTAGAGGACGTGTTTATGACGCTCCATAGTGGCGTTTTTGCGCGTTTATGACCAACAACGATGACCCGGCGGCTGGTTTTGCCTCCGCTCAAGCAATGGTGGGGGATCACAATGGACTCATCAACGCCAACGCAATGGTCAGTCAAGCGGGCCTTAGGCTGGCGAAAGTCGCCGGATTTATCGCGCAGGTGGTCGAAATTGATCGTAAGCGACCAGGACATTTGTCTAGTGTTGAGTGCGTCTGATAGACGATTGCGCCATTCTTATGCCGAGCGGAGTGTCAATTTCATGTCTACGCCTGTGTCTGGATATAAAAATTTTTCAGTTGTTCAAGGCGTCCACTCCCGTCCGCACTATCAAGAACGGCATTCCGACGGACGCGCTACTGGCTCAGATCCACGTGGCGAGGAATGCCGATGGTCTGCTGCTATACCGCCAGGAAGCAATTTACGCCCGCGAAAAGGTCGCACTCGACCAAGTGCTGGTGGTGCAGTGGATGGGCAGGGTCGACTTCGAGCTTAAGTCGCTGGGTAAATTCCTGCCGCTCTAGATCAGACGTCGCCACGATAGGAATACCGGCGCTACGCGCCAGTGCTTTCGCATACTGGGATTTTCCAACGCCCGGTGGTCCGTCGAGCAACAAGCCTTTTTCGATGGCGGCTCAATCGAGCCGACCGCGTCGATACGCAGCCAGGTCTGAGGCAAGGTTCAAACCCCATTCCTTAGCGGCGCCGCATCCGGAAAGCTCGTCCAGCGCGGGACAGCCGAAAAATTTGAAGCCTAGCCGAAAGCGCAAGCTTGTCGATGCGATGCGCAGCGAATGGGACGTGTCGATCCGGCGTACCTGCCGGGTGTTCGAGGTCGATACCTCGACCTATCACTACAAATCCCGTCGCTCCGGTCAGGCAGTTCTCGAGGAGCGGATCAAGGAGATCTGTCGGACGCGGATCCGCTACGGCTATCGGCGGATTCATGTCCTGCTACGCCGTGAAGGCTGGCGTCACGGTCAAAACAAGACCCGACGCATCTATCGCAAGTTAGGCCTGCAATTGCGCAACAAAACGCCGAAGCGTCGGGTCAAGGCCAAGCTGCGGGAGGATCGCCGCCCCGCGACGCGATCGAACGAGACGTGGGCGATGGACTTCGTGCATGATCAGCTTGCGACGGGGCGCAAGCTGCGCGTGCTCACCATCGTCGATATCTTCTCGCGGTTCTCGCCGGCGCTGGAGCTGCGGTTCACATTCCGCGGCGCCGACGTTGTGGAGATCCTGGAAAGGACCTGCAAGGAGATGGGAGTCCCGGCAGCAATTCGTGTCGATCAAGGCACCGAGTTCGTATCGCGCGATTTGGATCTGTGGGCATATCAACGCGGTGTCACCCTCGACTTCTCCCGACCTGGAAAGCCAACGGACAATGCTTACATCGAAGCGTTCAACGGCCGCTTCCGGGCGGAATGTCTCAATGCACACTGGTTCCTCAGCCTTGCGACGCATTTGCCGACAAAGATACTCCACGGACAATTGAAGATATATTTGGCGCGGATTTCTATCTCTACCTAGTCGGCGAGGCATACCGGATTAGGATTGAGTCTAGCGATTTATCTAACGACACGTCGCGAACTCTAGTTAGTCGCGTGAGCGATGAGCTGGAAAGAAGGGGGGCTCACGGGCATCGACCAAAAGCCGTGTAATGTCATCTCTGTTTAAGCGCTTCTCGAAGTGAAAATCAGTGTTGGACTTGCCACACGAGGTCAAAGATAATGCACAGAATTTGATTATCTAGCTTCACGCATCAAAAAGCTTGAGGCGAACAGCTAGGTTAGAGATCACCCTACCCTCTTCCTTGCCTTCCGCTTCGCCATCTGCCGCTTGAGCCACGAGCCCGCAGGCTTCTCGCGCGCAGCACGCTAGGTTCGCCAATCGATCACAAGCTGGCTCATCTATCTCGCGGTCTGAGACGACCTTCATCGACTCGGACACGAGGAGAATGGCGGCTTTATCTGCCATCCTCCTCTCCTAAACATAACAATGCCGCTTTAAATCGACACACCAATCGTCTCGCGCTCACGCTGGCACGTGTCCTTAGGCGGCATCACGGCTTCTACTTCGAAACGGGCTTCCCCGTTGCGACATTCAGCACCGATCCGTCCGCCAGATCGATACGATAGATTTCGCGCAGGACGTTCCCGGCAAACCCAAGCTCGACGATGGAGACGGTCTTCAGAGATACGGGAAGACCGTTTGGGAGAATCTGATTGAACTCCGTTGCGGCCTGGTCCATCTGTGCCTTAATCTCGGGAGTGAACTTCGCCGCGCTGTAGACCAGCGTGTTGTGCGGATTGTATGAGCGAAGCTCTTTGCCATCCTTCATCACGTTGACGCCGCTGACGCCTACGGTCTGAACCAGACCTTTCGCCGCATCGCCCATCTTCGCATAGACCGGACCGGTGACGCGCGGCAGCGGGCCATCGCGCAACGGTGCCATAGCCGCGGTAGCCGTGGTGTTGTAGGTCATCATCGCCTCGTACGCCGGCCCTTCCTTGACCATGCCGAAATCCAGCCACCATGGCTGGCCCGCGCCCTTGACGGCTTCAGTCGTGTAGAAGTTCTTGAGTTGCACGATCAGCGGCTTCGGCGGGGTCGGAAGCGCCTTCAGCATCTTCTCGGGCGTCATCGGGTCGACGCTGTGGATGTGGACGACGGTGATGTGAGGAATGTTGAACCTCTGCGCTTCGTCATCGAGTTTCGCGTTCAGCAGCTTCTCGCGCAGGATACCGCGGATGGTTAGATCCATCATGTCGTTGACGTCCTTCGGCAGCGTGTAGACTAAGCCGAACGTGCGCGCATGAGGACGGAACTCGGCGGACGACAGTGAGGCGTTGTCGATGGCGTGAGCGGCAGAAATAGAGGTCGACGTTACGATCAACGCGACTTTGAGGCTGCGTGAAAAGTGAGAGAACATTCCCGAAAACCTTTGTTCGAACGTGGAAGAGACCGCGCCGGCAAATGCACAAGGATTGGCGGGCGGACCTCCGCGTTCTTATCGGGCGCACGTGACAGTTTTGTTCTGAGCGCAAGAATCCCGGCTTGGCGCGACGATTTGTCCAAGTCCGTTACGCGCCGATCACGCCACCATCCTCGCGGGTGATGGCGAGTGTTGCAGAACGCGGAATGACGGCACCGCCACCCGGCCAGTGGCTCCCGAGCCGATCTTGCGCAAATTCATCTCCGGTCGTGTGCGCGCCGGGATGCCTCTTGTGCGATCGCTGTCGCGATCTGACGTTTCAGCTTTATTGCTAGCTGGCCGATTTGCTTTTGGAAGGACTGAAGATCGTCGGCCAAGTGGCCTTCCCCCATTAAGGTTGTTCGGCGACACGCGGCCGCGCCTGACGTAGTCGGCGGTCCTTAACGACGTCCGAAACAGAGGCTGATTGAGCAGTCCGGCCACGACGTGACTGCAGCGAACCTGAAGGTAGTAGCGACCCTCGCGACGGGCGAGATAGGAGACGCGCGCCATAGCTGTCCCATGGGTACATCACCGTGAGATGTCTCACAGTGGTCGGAACCTCCGACAGTTATAAGGCGCTGATATATAATGATAATTTCTGATGGTAGCGGGAGAGGGACTCGAACCCCCGATCGCCGTAACCCATTGAAGCTATCAACCAAGATCGCGCCCATTTTAGATCTTGGTACGTACTCAGGTACAGGGATCTGAAAGCCACATCAAGCGTTCGCTAGCAAGGTGCTGCTTGATGGCCGTACAGTAGTAGCAAGTTAGCGTGCAAGAATTACAAATAGCGCATAGGAGTTCGAATCTCGTCGGGCGCGCCAAACTGCCTACCATTCAGAATAAAACTGCGAACTTCGCTCCCCTTTTCTTCGAATGAGGCTGGCTTCAGCTTTGGTTTGATCGTTGATGAGCCGAATTCCTGGCGTAAGGCTTTCATTTGAAGGCGAGCTATTTCCACTGCTCTTCAAAAATTTAGGAGAGGGCCGAAGCCGCCGAAACGGAATTCAGCTCGCGCCATGTGCTCAACTGATCTTCCAACCAATTTCGAATGTCTGTCATGACGGCCTCTCTCACGGTGTCGTTGAGAAGATCATGGGATGCACCGTCGTAAAGCTTCAGCGTCTTATCTTTTGCACCGGCGGTGGCATAAAAGAACTGGCTGCCGCTTGCCTTGGCGGCCTTGTCGGCGGAGCCGTGCAGGATCAAAAGCGGCAAGGCGATGTGCGAAAATGCCGTTTTGAGGCGCGCGTCGGCGCGGATCAGTTCGGCGGTGGCCTGTGCCGTTTCGCTTTCGCCGGCAATCAGTGGATCGCGGTTCATGGCGGCGACGATTGATGGATCGCGTGAAAAATCGGCGTTCTTCAACTTCAATACGTGGAGATGCGGCGCGAGACGGCTGAGGCCTTTGACCGCCGCAAGTGCGAAGCCGGGCGCGGGCAGCTCGAACGCGAAGCTTTCGGAAATCAGGCCGGCGAGTTCGGGTTGATGATCGAGCGCGTAAAGCGCCGAGATCACGCCGCCCGCGCTGTGGCCGAGCAGAAAGACCGGGAGTTTCGGTTCGCGGGATTTGACGAGCCGGATAAACGTGGCGAGATCGTCGACGTAATCGGAGAAATGCGCGACATGGAATCGCTCGCCGCCGGACTGGCCGCGTCCGCGATGGTCCATCGCATAGACGGCGAAACCTCTCGCCACGAGTTGCTCCGCGACCCACGCGTACTGGCCGCTGTGCGAATTGAAACCGTGGGCGATCACGACGACTGCGCGAGGGCCGTTGGTTGGATGCCACGATCGCGCGAAAATGGCGACGTCGCCGACGCCCTTGAAGGTTTCCTGAGTGTCTTGAGATTTCGATGAAGTGATCGTTGAGCGTTCCATGGTCTTGTTCCTTTGCGATTGTTGAGGCCAACGGTCCGGGCACCGGCCTGGATCGGCGGCACTGCTGATTAGTTGCGAATGAACGACGTGATGAGCGCGACGGCCTGGGTCGGCTGCTCTTCCATGATCCAGTGGCCGGAATTCTTGATTTCGGCCGCGCGAACATCGTTTGCGGCGAATCCGATTTCGGTGGCAAGACTCGTGCCGTAGGAATGATCGCCGCCGATCGCGAGCACCGGCATGGTCAGCTTGCCGTGCTCCGTAAGGAGCTTCTGGTTATCGACGGCATCGTCGGCAAAGGCTGCGAACTGCCCGCTGAAGGCATTATGGATGGCGTGCGGTTGCGCGTAGAGCGCGGCATAGTGATTGCGCGTTTCTTCGTCGATCCCGGCCGGATTCGCCGACAGTTCGTTATAGAAGCGATCGAGCAGGATGCGTTCCCGTCCGGCGACCAGACGCTCGACGTCCGGACCACGGAAGTTGAAGTGCCATACCTTCGGATTTTTCAGTTGGTCGTCCCAGTGGCCGATGCCCGGCAGCGGTGCATCCATCGCCACCCATTTGGTTGTTCGTGACGGATACTGCGCGGCGAAGCCATAGCCGACCATGTTGCCGATATCGTGCGTCACCAGAATCACATTCTTGATGGCGAGCCGATCGAGGATCGTCGCGAGATCGCGCGCCTGCGCGACCTTGCGGTAGCCGTCCTCCGGATGAGACGACAGACCCATGCCGCGCAGGTCTGGAACGATCACGGTGTGGTCCTTCATCAGCACCTCTGCGAGCGGCACCCACATATCGCCGGTGTCGCCGAAGCCGTGCAGCAGCACCACGGCCGGACCAGTGCCGCCGACGCGGACATACTGGGTGCCGTCGCTGACCGGCATCTGTTCGGCATGGAAAGAGGCCGGCCACGGCTTCACGCCGGCTTGCGCGGGCGTCGTGGCGAGGAATGCAGCGGCTGACAATGATACTGCGGCGTGGCGGACGCCTGCCAAAAGATGCTTCGATATCGGCTTGCTGCCAGTATTGCTGGAATCGACAGAACGGGTGTTCATGGACGTTGCTCCTTGTGAAGTGACAACATCGAATTACATCGCCTAGCCCGTGGTGATTATCCGCCAGCGCGGCACAAGATTGTTGCCGGATCGCCGTCAATTTGTACGCTGCGCCCGCGTCTCGGCGATTTCGCGGGCTTCGAACTTCGGCTATGAATTCGCGATCGGGGGAGCGTTGCACATGCCGCATATGCCGGATTTCGAGGCTTGGGCCATCTTCGCCAAAGTCGCCGAGCGCGGCTCGTTCAGCGAGGCGGCGCAAGAACTTGGGCTGGCTAAAACCACCGTCTCCAAGGCGGTGACGCGGCTGGAGGAGCGGATGCAGACGACGCTTCTGCACCGCACCACACGTTCGTTGTCGCTGACCGAAAGCGGGCGGCTGTCGCTCGAGCGCGCGACCCGCATCCTGGCCGATGGCGCGGCGGTCGAGGCAGAAATTCTGGAGGAGGCGGCTATTCCGCGTGGCCTGATCCGGCTCGCCAGCACCATGGCGTTCGGGGCGCAGCAACTCGCGCCGCTGCTGCCGAAATTCATGGCGCTTTATCCGGAGATCGAGGTCGATTTCGAACTGACGGATCGGCGCATCGATCTGGTGGCGGAAGGTGTCGATCTGGTACTGCGTGTCGGGCCGGAGCCGGATTCATCGCTGCGAATCAGCAAACTGTTCGCGTTTCGCGTGCCGGTGGTTGCGTCGCCTGCGTACTTCGAAAAGCACGGAAGGCCTGAGCATCCGTCCGACCTCGTCCGGTTTCCAGCGCTGGTCTTCACCCATATCGTCGGTGCCGAGGCATGGGGCTTCCGTCATCCGAAGTTCGGCGAGACGACGGTGCACGTCGACGGGCCATTCCATGTCAACAATGGCGTCGCCGCCGTGCCCGCGCTGGTTGCCGGGTTCGGCATCACGGCCTTGCCGGAGGCCTATATCGTTCGGGAACTGCAGGATGGCCGCCTTGAGGAAGTGCTGAAGGACTGGCAGGTGACGCCCGCGCCGGTTCATGTCGTGACGCCGCCGGGGCGGGCGAGACCGGCGCGGGTGCGAGCCTTGCTCGACTTCCTGCGCCAGCACTTCGCGTCGCAATCCTGGGCTCAGGGGATCGAAACCTGAGGCAGGAGCCTCGCGCTTACGCGATCGTCAGGCGAACGTCGACGTTGCGTCGCAACGCATCTGAGTAAGGGCACGCCTGATGGGCGGCAGCGACGATGCGCTCGGCCATCGTTCGCTCGAGTCCCGGCAGATCCACCGCGAGCGCCAGTTGCAGCGTCAGGCCATCATGATCTTCGCGTGGCGCGACGCCGACCGTAGCCGTTACATTCGCGTCTTCGGCAATCGTGACGTGCGATTGCTCCGCCGCCGACTTGATCGCCGACAGGAAGCAGGCGGCGTATCCGGCCGCGAACAACTGTTCGGGATTGGTGCCGGCACCGCCTGTCCCGCCGAGGGCGGGCGGCAGCGCCATGTGGACCCGCAAGGCGCCATCGGCGCTTGCGGCCCAGCCGGACCGGCCGCCGATGGCGGTCGCTTGTGTTTGATAGAGAGGTTTCGTCGAAGTGGTATTGGTCATGATCTGCACCTTCATGAGTGCTTCTGTTGTTGGAGAGGAGGCGCGCGGCAGACGATGCGCGTCGCGCGCCACTGATACGGCGTCGCTCAAGCGGCGTTCTGCTGGCCGATGTTCGCGGGGCCACGGCCGAACCCGATGGCGATCCGGTTGTAGGTATTCATCAGGCCGATGGCGATCGTCAGGTCGACGATCTCCTTCTCGTTGAAATGCTGCGCGACGGCGCGATAAATGCTTTCAGGCGCGTGGGTCTGCGACACCAGCGTCAGAGTTTCGGCCCATTCGAGCGCGGCGCGTTCTCGCTCGGAGAACAGCGTCCCCGTCTCGCGCCAGACCGGGACGAGGGCGATCTTGGATATCGGCATCTTGCCCGCGGTCAGGTCGCGCGTATGCATGTCGACGCAATAGGCGCAGCCGTTGATCAGGGAGACGCGGAGATAGACAAGATCGATGAGGCTCTTGCCGAGACCGGAATTCGCAACGTGCACATAGACGCCGCCGAGCGCCTTCATGCCGCCGGGTGAGGTGTGTTCATAATCGAGGCGCTGGGTCATGGTCGTTCTCCTGTTGGGTTGGGTTTAGGTTGGTCGCAATCGGGATCGATCGGTCAATGCGCGCCGCCGCCTGAGAGGGGGCCGGCCTTTTTCAGCAGCAGCGTCGCGACGAGGGCTGCGAGAAGCACGATGCCGAGCAGATAGAAGGTGTCGCCGAAGGCCATGACGTTGGCTTGCTGGCGGACACGCAACGCGATGGCGACGATGGCCTTGTGTTGTGCGGTGGCCCAGTCGGACACGCCGTGATGGAGGAAGTAGCCCGTCAGTTCGCCGATGCGCTCGCGTGTCGCCGGCTCGAACACCGATACCGGCGTGGTCAGGATGTTCGAGTGATACTGTTCGCGCTTGGTGAGGAACGTCTGCAACGCGGCGATGCCGATGGCGCCGCCGAGGTTACGCATCATGTTGAACAGTGCCGACGCCGAACCTGCATTCTCCGGCTCGATTCCTGCGGTCGCGACGGCCGAGAGCGGCGCGAACACCAGGGCCTGGCCGACGGCGCGGACGATATTCGGCCACAGCAACTGATCGGCCGCCGTCAGCCCGGTCATATGGATGTTCATGAAGTTGCTGGCGGCGAACAGCGCGAAGCCGATAGCGATGACGGCACGCGCATCGAAACGCTGGATCAGTCGGGGCACTAGCGGAATCAGCACCAGTTGCGGAAGGCCCGTCCATGCCAGCACTGCGCCGATCTGTTCGGCGTTGTAGCCCTGAATGCGGGCGAGATAGACCGGCAGGATGAAGACCGAACCGTAGAGCGCGATGCCGAGCAGGAAATTGGCGAGAATGCCGAAACCGAAGTTGCGCCGGACCAGCAACCGCAGGTTCAGCAAAGGATTTGTTGCGGTCAGTTCGATTACAAGGAAAGCCGTCAGCGCGACCGCCGCGACGATCGACAGCCGGACGATGAAGGGCGAGCCGAACCAATCGTCCTTGTTGCCCTCCTCGAGCACGGTCTGGAGCGCGGCGAGGCCGATCGCCATCGTGGTGATGCCGGCCCAGTCGCCCTGCTTCAGCAACGACAATTGCAGCGGCGAACGCTCCAGCGAGAACCACAGCATCGCCACCATGATGCCGCCGGGGACGAGATTGACGTAGAAGATATACTGCCAGCCCCAGTTCTCGGTGAGATAGCCGCCGATGGTCGGACCGATCGCCGGTGCGAAGGTGGCCGACAGCGCAAACAGCGCGAGCCCGATCGGCTGCTTGGCTTTGGGCAACAGGGTGATGATGATGGTGAAGGCCATTGGGATCAGCACGCCACCGGTAAAGCCCTGCACGGCGCGCAATACGATCATCTGTCCAAGATTGGCGGCGAAGGCGCAGGCGACGGAAAACACCAGAAACAGAACGGCGTTGGCGAGCAGATAGATCCGCAGCGAAAACACCTTCGCGAGCCACGCTGAGAGCGGGATCACCACGATCTCGGCGATCAGGTAGGCGGTGGAGATCCAGCCGCCGTCATCGATGCCGGCGCCGATCGCGCCCTGAATATCCGCGAGCGACGCATTGACGATCTGGATGTTGAGAACCGCCATGAACGCGCCCAGCGTCGAGCCGATCACCGCGATCCATATTTTCGCGCCGGTCGGCGCTGCCGCTTGGGTGGGGTGGGCTTCTGCGCCGGATGGGATGGAAACGGAAAGGACTTGCGCGGTCATGGCGGCTCTCCCTCGATGTGCGGGAACAGTGCCGGACCGATGGCCCGGCGATAATCATGCAAAAAGGGAAAACACTATCCCCTTGGAGCAACCGATCGGGAGGCGCTTCGGACCGCGAGGGCCTGCGGGCCCGCGTGGCGGGCGGTCTGTTCCACGATGACGGTGGCCTTGGTGTCCACGGTCGGCTCGACCGACATGCCGGCGCGAAGCTGTCCGGCGAGCGGCGATGGATCGAGGACGATCTTCACTGGAATGCGCTGGACGATTTTGGTGAAGTTGCCGGTGGCGTTGTCCGGCGGCAGCAACGCGAATTCGAGGCCGCTGGCCGGCGACAGACTGTCGACGTGTCCTGTCAACTTGACGTCCGGGAAACCGTCGACGCGAATGCGCACCGGCTGTCCGTCACGCACGAATGTCAGTTGGGTTTCCTTGAAGTTGGCGACGACGTAGCTGGCGTGCAGCGGAACCACGGCCATCAACTGCGTGCCGGCGGCGACGAATTGCCCGACGCGAAGCGTGCGGGCGCCGACGTTGCCGTCCACGGGCGATGTGATGACGGTATAGGAGAGGTTGAGTTGCGCCTGTTGCTCCTGCGCCTGAGCGCGCTCGAGTTGCGCAAGCCCCTGTTCGCGCTCGGTGTGCAGGACGACGATCTTCTTTTGCGCCGCGAGGAGGCCTGCCTGATCGCGTTGCAATTGCGCGCTTGCCTGACCGCGGATCGATTCCGTCTGTTGGGCGCGCTGTACGGTGCCGGAGCCGGTCTTGAGCAATTCGCGATAGCGCTCGGAATCGGCGTCGGCGAAGGCCAGCGTTGCCTGGGAGGCCGCGACGGCCGCGCTGGCCTGCGCAATGAGAGCATCCTGCAACACGATCTGCGCGTCGAGATTGCGGATCGTCGCCCTGGCTGCGTCGATACCCGCTTGCGCCTGGGCAAGTGCGGCCCGGAAATCGCGGTCGTCGATCCGGGCGAGCACCTGTCCTGCGGTGACATGTTCATTGTCGCGCACCACGACATCATCGATGTAGCCGGCGATCTTCGGGGCGACGATGGTCGAGTCGGTCTTTACATAGGCGTCGTCGGTGGATTCCAGGTAGCGCCCATGGGTGATGTAGTCGTGGCCGTAGTAAGCCGCGGCGGATGCACCTGTCAGCAAGGCAAGGGCTAGAAGTCCCTTCTTGACCCCGTTGCGGCGGAAGATCGACGTACGATTTGGCGGCACTGTATCGCTCCCGGCGATTTCGGTGGCCTCCTGAAAGTCCCTGGTGCGCGGCATTTCGGACATGTCTTCCTCCCATTGGCTCGGTCGCTGACCGGTGATCCGATGCGAGGAGGATGCCGTGACGCATCCGATCCGATAATCCGCCAGGATGGGGAAAGATCGTTCACGGAAAGCGCATAATCGGGACCGGCCGTTGCGAACCTCCCGGTCTCAAGATTTTCCGGTTTAACGAGCCGCTTAGGATGGGATATTGGCCTCCGGAGACAGGTTTTGGGATGGTGCTCTTAGCGTGCCAAATCTAGACAACCATCGATCACAGCCCTGATCTGTCGTTCGTCCTGCCTCTGGGATTCGTGAGCGGTGGCAAGACAACAAGATGAGGGAGCGCAAATGTGTCTCCATTTATGCGGCTTAAAAATCACATTGCAATTTCAATAATATATGAGTTCGCTGTTTTATTCTGAATGGCGCGCCATCGCTCCTCGCGATGTGCGAACTCCGTCCCCCGCAGCTAACGCCGCGGGCGCTCAGTTCTGTGAACCTGCCTGGATCATCAGGCGGTGTAGAGTAAAGAACAAGATATCAAGTAGACGTCGCATTTCACCAGCTGCCACGTTCGGATGACGATGCCGATCGTACCGCCGCCTCGATGAAGTCAATGTCTTGCACGATTGATCCAGAATGTGTTGGATCACTAACCTGCGCGGCCGGAGCTTGCTGATTCTCATAATTATTTCAAAATATTGACGGGCGACGCCGTGTGACGGCGAGTCAGTCCCAGGCCTGCCCGAAGATTTTTTACCGGGACGGTTCCGGGTTCAATCCCTCCCGGCATTAGGGGCGTAGGGGCGGGCCAGACGTGGACGCCTGAACGCCACTGTTGCGCGCGCGAGGGGGTATGATGGCGAGACCACTGAACAAAAAGACTGACGAAGGCGAGTTTTACACCCGTCGCCCCGAAATCGAGAGCTGCATTGACCAGGCCCTAACCCAAAGTCCCGAGGCGGTACTTCGGCGCGCGGCAATCCGCAACGTCCGTGACCCCGATTACATGCCCATGGAGTGCTTGCTGCACCTCATGCGGGAGGCGCGTCTCGCTAAAGACAAGTCGACGGAAGGCAAGCTCTACGTCCTCTTCATGTCGCGCTGCGAAGCGCGGCTGAGGCGAGCCATCCCCGATGGTAGCCGGACGGATGCCGCCGACCTCCGCGATGAGGTGATGTTCAAGTTCAATGTGATGTTCGCCCGCATCGGCACCAATGAAGACGCCACAGCGCTCGACTATTACGAGGTCAGTTTCAATCAGGCGTTCCAGTTTCTCTGGTGGAAGCAGGTTCGCAAAGACAACGCGCGCAAGAAGTTCCTCGTCAATATCGGCCAGGAAAAGGACGAAGACGGCCGGCCGCTCGACGAAGAAAACACGCTCGCGAAGCTGTCGGAGGCCGCGCGCAGCCCGGCGCAGCAGGAAAACTATGTTTATCTAGGCGAGGTGGGAAAATTCCTCGTGACATTATCCCCGGCTGACCGGGAGACCGTCAGACTGGTCCTGATCGAAGGCTACACGATCGAATCGGATGATCCGGAAGAAGTCACCGCTGCTAAGATTCTTGGCGTGGGCCGTCGGGCCATCAACAAGCGGCTCGCCAAGGTGGCGGCCGCACTGAAAAAGTTCCAGCAGGAGAGCTGACCATGACGACCATCAATATGAAAGACGAGAGCGATGTGCTGTATGCGCTCGCCCTCGCCATGCCCACCCCCGATCCAAAGACGCTCGACGACTTCGTTCGAAGACATCCGCAGCACGCCGCTGCCCTGACCGAGTTCGCCGTCGAGCTCGCGCTGAATGCGCAATCCATCGGCGACGAGGAAGGCGATGAGATTGTCGATGGCGCCGTCAGCCCCGCCGTCTCGCGCGCGATCAGCCATTTCCAGAACGTCTCATTCGAACTGGAGAAGAAAGGGCTGCCTGAAGCGCCGAAATCCTTCGCCAACCCATTTGCGTCCTTAAGCACCGAAGGCTTTCGAGCCTATGCGGCAACGCTGGGCGCGAACTCGATATTCGTGATGAAGCTCCGAGATGGCAGGATCGATCCCGAAAGCATTTATGCGCGTCCAGGCTTTTGCAGAGTTGCTGCCGACGGTCTCAACATCCCTGTGGAAGCGCTGATGATGCATGTCCGATCTGGACCAACGGTGAGCGCGCAGCAGCTGCACAAATCCGACAGCAAGCCCGTCGCCGACAAACGCGAGACTTTTGAAGAAGCGGTCCGCAGTTCGGGACTGACAACCGAACAGCAGAAGCGCCTTTTGGAAATGTGAGGCGCACGTGGATGCCTTCGAAACCATACGGATCACGGCCGCAGGGCTGCACGGTCAATTCGTGGCAGGCGGAGCCGACGCGCTCAAACCGCTGACGCTCGTCGAGGCTGCGATCAAGCATTACGGGATCGAGCTGGCATTCCTCGAGCCGGGCAACACCGCGCTCAATGGCGGCCGCGCCGTCTTCGATCAGCAGAGCCGCACGATCTGCGCGGAAGACAAAGGATCGGACGCGGATCGCGCGCTTCTTGTCGGCCATGAGATCGGTCATGTTGCCGTTCACACGATGTCGCGCTGTTGCAGCGCCAGCGATATCGACCCCTCGCGCTCGACCGAATCCGCGCCTGTCGGATTGCAAAAAGTCGAAGACTACGGAGCACGTGAGCGCCGCGAGCTCGAAGCGAACGTGTTCGCCCGCGAATTCTTGTTCCCGCGCGATCTTGCCCGCAAAATGCATGTCGATCTGGCCATATCGGCAGCCGATATTGCTGTTGCAACCGGCTTGCCGGTGCCGCTCGTGCGGCAGCAAGTCCTGGATGCGCTGCTCCTGCCGGAGATCGAGCCGTCCGCAAGCAAACCCAAACCAGTGTTCACGGAGGACCCAGCGCAGGAGGACGCGGCTCGTCATCGCGGAACGCCATACTTGCTGCGTGCAGGTCCCGGGACCGGCAAAACGCGAACGCTCGTCCGGCGGATCGAGACGTTGATCGCGGATCGTGTCGATCCGCCGTCCATGCTTGTGCTAACCTTCTCGAACCGTACGGCCGGCGAGCTGTCGGAACGTCTGTCCAGAGCTGTAGGCGAAGACGCAGCTCAAATGTGGGTCGGCACCTTCCATGGCTTCGGTCTGGACGTTGTCCGGCGGTTTCATGAGAAGCTCGACCTGCCGCCGGACCCGACGCTCTTCGATCGCAGCGACGCAATTTCGGTGCTGGAGCAGATTCTTCCGACCTTGCCGCTCCATCACTATCGCAATCTGTGGGACCCCGTCGTCGTGTTGCGCGAAATCTTGCAGGCAATCTCGCGCGCCAAGGATGAAGTCGTCACGCCTCCCGAATACCGGCGCCTGGCTGAAGCCATGGCGAGGACCGCTGACCCGGCCGATGAAAAAGCCACTGATCTCGCTGCCAAGTGCGTTGAGATCGCGTCGGTCTACGAGCTCTACGAAGATGCAAAACGCAGCCGCGGCGCGGTCGATTTCGGCGATCTCATCATGCGGCCCGCTCTACTCATCGAAAGCGACGAGGCCGTGCGCAACGCCGTGCGTCTGCGTCACCGGCATGTGCTCGTCGATGAATATCAGGACGTCAACCGCGCCAGCGTCCGGCTGGTGAAGGCGGTCGCAGGTGCCGGCGAGAACCTTTGGGCTGTCGGCGACGCTCGTCAGTCTATCTATCGCTTCCGGGGCGCTTCGTCCGCCAACATGGCGTCGTTCGGCAGCGACTTTCCCGGCGCGAAACTTGGTCAACTGGGGTTGAGCTATCGGTCGACGCAGAAGGTGCTCGACACATTTGGCGGATTTTCCGCCGGCATGCCGTTGCCGCCGGAGCTTGCAAACCTGCCGCTCAAGGCCGAGCGCGGCGTCGGCACAGCGCAGCCCGAGCTGCGCACGCTCCTCGATCCAGCCGAGGAAGCCGCTGGCATCGCCGCGAGTATCCGTGAATTGGAGAAGAGCGGTATCGCCCTTCGCGACCAGGCGATCCTTTGCCGCACGAACGACAGACTGAATGAGATCGCGCAGGCGCTCGAAGACCGCGGCATCCCCGTCCTCCATCTCGGCAGCCTGTTCGAGCGCGAGGAAGTCCGCGACTTGCTCAGCGTCCTCAGTCTCGCCGCCGACCGGTTTGGCGCTGGACTGGTGCGTATCGCCAGCATGGAGCGATATGCCATCCCGGCGCAGGATGTGAAGCGTCTGCTCGATCATCTGAAAGGCAGCAAGAAACCAGCCATCCTTTGCCTGAACGAATTGCCGTCGATCGCCGGCATCTCGCCGGCCGGCGTGAAGGGTATCTCAAGGCTCGCTGACGATCTCAGAGGCATGAAGTCCTCGGCCTTGCCTTGGGACATGGCGACAACCTTTCTCCTCGATCGCACCGATCTCGTCCGCAGAATGGCATCCGGCACAGGCATCGGTGACCGCATGCGGGCCATCGCGGTCTGGCAGTTGCTCAACTTCCTGCGTGATCAAAGTCCCGTAGCGACGGGTTCGCCCGTGCAGACGTTGCTCGATCGTGTTCGCAACCTCGTCCTGCTGGCGGAGGAACGGGATTTGCGTCAGGTGCCGGATGCGGCTTTGCAGATGAACGCCGTCCGGCTCATGACTGTCCATGGCAGCAAAGGCCTCGAGTTCGAAGCGGTCCATATTCCCGGCTTCGTCAAGACAGGCATTCCTGCCAGCTACCGTGGCCTATCATGCCCAGTACCGGAGGGCATGATCGAAGGTGCGGTCGGCACCATCTTCGAAGAGGCCGATCGCGCACACAAGCAGGAGCAGGAATGTCTGTTCTTCGTGGCGATGTCGCGCGCGCGAACCCATTTGCACCTCTACAGCTACCGACAGCAGCCGAATGGCGCGACGCGCAACCCGTCCGATTATCTGGCGCGGATCGCCGGTAGTCTGCGGCCGATCGCGTCTCCGTCCACGATTGATCTGCCGCCGCGCCCTCCGCGGCGTATCGAGATCACCATCGCGGACCAGTGGGAGCGCACCCACCAGCACGTATCGTCTTACGAGAGCTGCCCGCTTCGCTTCTTCTATACGCATGTCCTGGGCATCGGCACGGCACGGCGCACCACGCCCTTCGAGCGCACGCACGCCTGCATCTACGAGTTCATCGACTGGCTGGCCGAGGAGCGCGTCATCTCATCGCCCGACCTGAAGACCGCACAAGAAGCGTTTGACGCGATCTGGAAAGACAAAGCCCCGCACGACAGCCCGTACGTTACCGACTATCACAAGCTGGCCAGCAGCATCGTTGCCGGCCTGATCAAGGCCGGAGCCGGTCGCCGCTTCAGGGAAGCCGCGCCGCTCGCCATCAACTACCGCAATGGCAAGGTGACCGTCATCCCGGACGAAATCGCCGAGCGGGACGACGGGGTAATCGTCGTACGCAAGGTGCGCACCGGCAAACGGGGCAAGAGCGAATTCGCCAAGCTGGAGTATTCGCTCTTTCAGCGCGCAGCCACGCAACATTTTGGCGCTCGCGCCATCGTCGAGGCTGTGCATCCAAGCGATCGCGGTGTCGAAGACGTGCCGCCGCCCAAGATGACGAAAGCCGGCAACAACGATACCGCCGTCGAGAAAATTCTCGCGGGCATCGCAGGAGGGCTGTTTCCTCCCGATCCCGATTCCTTCCGCTGCCCACGCTGCCCGCACTTCTTCATCTGCGCGTCGGCGCCGGAAGGTCCGCTCGCCATTGCCTAGATTCTTTTTCCCAACCCGGTTCCGGTTTTGCCCGTGACCCGGAATTAGCCCGGCAGAAGCGACAGGAACGGCAATCAGGCCCGCCCTCTCGCCACCGAAAGGGTTGGGACCATGAAGATCATCGACATCTACTATCAGGGTGAAGGCGTCGGCGCGCTCGAACATCTCGAGTTCGACGCCGAAGAGACGTTCGCCGCGTTGCAGGCGGCGATCGCCGGCAAGCACAACATCGCGGGCGAGATCGTCCTGTTCATCGAAGACGAGGCCGAGCCTGTCGAAGGCGTCGCCAAGCTCTGCGACAAGGCCAGCCGCGCCGGGATCAAGGCGCATGTGCATCGCTGCCGCAAGATTGAAGTGGTCATCCACTTCAAGGACAAGACCGTGCGCCACGAGTTCGCGCCCGGCGCGACCATCGCCCGCATCAAGCACTGGGTGACGGTGCGCAAGTTCGGCATGACCGAAGAGGAAGCGAGCCACCATCATCTGCAGATCGCGGGTACCACCGATCAGCCCGATCCCGGCACGCACGTCGGCACGCTCGCCTCCTGCCCGAAGTGCTCGGTCGCATTCGACCTCGTCACCACGCCGAAGGTCAACGGCTGGGAGGGCGCGTGAGCACCGCGGCATCGGCGGGGCCCGACGAACGGGCCCTGCGCGCCGACCTCGCCCGACCGGTGTTTCGGCTCGCGCAATCGGAAGGTCGCTTCCGCTTGATCTCGGTCACCTGGCCCATCGTGTTGCTCGGCATCACGGCCATCGACGGCCAGGAATACGTCCTGCGCTTCGATTGCAGCGGCTATCCCGCGCTCGCCCCGACTGCGCGCCCGTGGGACGCAGAGCGGCAGGTGCCGCTGCCGTTCGACC
>Ga0209952_1001615_pt1 | contig 18502 bp, 18 predicted proteins | sample ThiBiot_750_biof_2_FD_183951 | JGI IMG/M metagenome (GOLD analysis project Ga0209952, IMG submission 183951) | Wastewater bioreactor microbial communities from Cape Town, South Africa - Thiocy_cont_750_biof (SPAdes) | ecosystem: Engineered > Bioreactor > Thiocyanate-remediating >...
CGAATATTAGTTGTCCGACAATTTCAAATGGAAATTCACTTGAGTAAAACCGATTGAGTTTAGTTTAAAATTCTCGCAAAATGATTGAATTTCAGATGTACAAAAGAACAAGTTCCATTTTACCAAGTGCATGGTCTAAGCAAGAGTGTATATTTAGTTAATGTTGGTTTAAAACCAGTCACAATGATATCCTATGATGGAGGTTCGAATTGGAATAAAACATTTTATGAATGTGATAAAGTATTGAAATAACTCAATTGAATTCATCATTTTGAAACGATTGTATTTATTTATTTTAGACGATAAATTGTCCGGCTAATCTCTCAGTTGTAATAAGTTCACTAGAATCATCAGTTGATACACCGGGTATTGTTTCTGGAAAAGGTAAAACAAGAACTAAATTGAAAATATTGAAAGAAAAAAAGAAACTCAATTTGTTTTAAATTCAAGTTTCGAATGGAGTTAATGAATATTTCGCTGTTTCATCCGATGGTGGACGTATATGGCACATAGTAAATACATTCTTCAATTGAGAAATCATTTTATTTCTGTTCTATAGAGTTCTTTGAACAATAATTCATTCGTTCAAATATCAAATCCCAGTGCTCTTCTCGTTTCGGTTTTGCCAGACACTCATCAAACACTTACTCATTCATTTTCGTAAGAAATTTATTTTCAGTTTTAAATAAAAAATGAATTGTTATCTTTTTTGCGTCAATTAAAGTTATTCAACAGATTACGGTCGTTATTGGCACGAGCAAACATTTCTCAATGAAACATCATTCCAAATTCTATCGTTAACAACTGATAATACAAATATTTTCTATTTATTAATATTAAACAATGAAAATCAACTGAATCTAATCGAATTCGATCTTAATATTTTAATCAGTAAGTTCAATATGAAGGAGAGTAATTCGAAATTTTGATGACCTACGATTTTCAGATCGAGAATGTTCTCGATATCAAATCAAAGAATGGTCTGTTCCAATCGGTTGTATAAATGGATCGAAATTTTACTATCAACGACGAGTATCTGGTTCGATTTGTTTGAATAAATTATCGAAAATTCGAAGTGAACCATGTACATGTACATTGGCTGATTTTCAATGTTTGCCAGGTTACAAACGTTCACAAGACGGTCTGTGTCTTCCGAAATCACAATATACACTAGCAGGAAATTGTGTTTGTAATGAAAATCGAACGTATGTGAGTAAAACTCGTGGCTATACGAAATCGGACCATAGTCAATGTACGAATGGAATAGAAAGTTATCTTTCACAAGCGTATTTAACACGTCGAGATGTCAGTCACCCGAATGTTTTAATTTATGGAAAAAGTTTACAAACAAAACGTTCGATTATTGAAGTTTATACTAATGAATTTAGTCAAGATGATGATGAAGAAGAAGAAGAAGAAGAATTAACAAAAAATCCGATTTGGTCAGTCGATGAAACGTATCAAATAACAACTTTAACTTTTAATGAAACTGGAAATCAGATATATGTAGCAGTTGAGCATGAAGCGAAATCGATTATCTATCGAGTTAATGTATGTTAAAAATTAACAATTGTTTTGTTCTAGTCATTCTTTTTTTTCTTCGATTGTTCATAGAAAAATCTTCGTCAACAAGATCGTTCAATTCAACAACTAACATTCGGTTCACAAGACGAAATATACACTAGTTTCGATGAACAAATCGAACACATAACTATCGATGGACAACAGAAAATATCTATGTTCTCGTACAAAACAAACATAATTCTCAACAGACAGTATTTATTCTCAATACTCGAACACAAAAACGTCATACAATTATCAAAAATCAACGCATTCAACCATCGATATTAACTCTCGATCCAGTCAAAGCCGAACTCTATTGGATTTCTCATTCATCACCCTCAGTACTCAACGTTGGAAATCTCGAAGGAGAAATTAAAAAACAATTTCAATTATCCTCATCGAATTCTTCGATTAGTTATCTCACTTACGATCCAATAACTCACGAAATCATCTATATCATCAATTCGACAATCTACGGATTGAATACACTCGATTCGAAACGTTTCAATTCAAGAATTATCTATGAAAATTCGTTTCCAATTGAAAATGCTCTCTTCATATCGCCAATCGTTTATTTTACAGCAACATCAAATCTTCAGCTAAATGCAATCGATATTTTAGCAAAGAGTTTCGCAAAGAATCTCGCAAATTTCAAACAATTCGAATCATTAAACTTGTTCATCGATATGACTCCGCCGATGCCAACAAATACAAATCCTTGTTCAACAAATCCATGTTCGGACATTTGTATTTCACTTGGAAACGATCGATTTCGATGTTTATGTTCGGAAGACGCAGCGTAAGTCAACGACAAACACGAATATCCTTTCATTTCAATTGATATTTGTAGTTATCTATCGTGTTCATGTCCGAAAGACGAACAATATGTCAATAGTGCTTGTCAAATGAGTATGAGATTTCTTTGTTTTTCTTTTTCTCATAAGAAAATTTTCGTGTTTTCAAGAGAATGGCCGATGTGCACCTGGTCGAGTTCTCTGTCAGAATCAACAGAATTGTGCTGAATCTGCTGATGCATGCGAACAAGATCATACTCAATACAGTGAATCTTTCAAAAGTACATCACGATGCACAATCGAACAGCCAAATGATGGTTTCGATTGTTTCTATTCAATCAATGGATTGAATGGCACATGTATACCATATGAATGGTTTTGCGATGGTACTAAGGATTGCCCGTTGGGTAACGATGAAGAACATTGTCATAAATTGACAACAACTGCTCGGCCAGTTGTCGAAACAAAGAAGAAATGTTTAACGGAAAGAAGATGTAAGGATATTGTGTTTTGTTTTTCGAAAAGAAAGTCATTAGTTGTATGTAATTTCAGTTACACATGTTGTATGCGGATCGAAATGTATGAAAATCAAAGATATTTGTCGAAATGATTCAAATCAAAATCTATGTTTCGAAGAATTTCATCTTCATTGCACTGAAACCTTAGAACGAAATCAAGTATTTTCTCTCGAATTTCGAAATATTTTCCATTGGTTATTTATTTCTTTAGTATAAATGTAAATGCATGGATACGAACAGTCGTTGTTACGTGATGACTGCACAATGTGGTGATGAGGAGACGTGTGATCAAGTTTGTCAAGAATCGATTCATTACGGTATTTTAAACAAAACAACGATTCGATTTTAAATTAAATTTCTTTTGTCTTTCAGCAACTGAAAAAACATCACAATCGATTAAAACATCGTCATTGACATGGATTATACTGACGATTGCTATTCTCGGTCTTCTTTTTATTACACTTTGTGTAATGACTCTTCGCTATCGACGTCGACAAAAAAATGCTGAAGATACTTCAGCAAATTCACGTAAATTTGAGCATTTTTTTTTCTCGAACCCATTTGCATATTCGTTTTACTTTAGGTACTCCCGCTGAAACTGAAACCGTTGATTCACCGCCGAGTGATACCCGTCAAAAACTGCTTAGCAATGAACCGAATCCTACTACTCAAGCAACGAACTAGATTGACTCTGTTCTATATATTCATATTTAGCTTTCAATTATTATCTCTTTCTTAGCAATCAATTCCTCTTTTTATTCAATATTTCTCATTAAACATCAGTCTAGTGTAATTGTCTTTAACCGGTGCAATGTGCATCAGTCATTTGTCTTTCTGAGATTTTCGGTTGTGTTCTTTTCTTTGTTTGTTTTTTTTTCGAAAAAAAAACTATTTTCTCTCGTTTCCATTTAGATAAATAAATATAATGAGATTTCGAAATATTATTAAATTTAATCCTATTATTGATGAAAAAAAAACACAACAACAATAACATAGCTATAAGAGAATGAATCATTTCTATGTTTGCTTTTTTTTTCAGTCTATGCAACACAAAACATTCAAGTATACAGATCTGTAGTTTTTTGTCTTAATGATACTTCGTAACAGTTAGAGAAATAAAAAGCACGGACAAAATATAAAAAAAGAAGAAAAGAAACGGATGAGAAATGAAAACAAAAAAAATGAAACGAAACAAAGGATCATACAGAAAAATCGAACAATCGGCTATGATTTTGTGTTCGAGAATGATTTCTAAAGGCAAACGAGGAAGAAACACAATGTGTACAGGCAAAGAAGTAGATATAGGAACAAAAAATATATGTATATGTATACGAATCATTGCGTAAAATCTTTGTATGTATGTGGTTTTTGTTTTCGTTTCGTAATCTATTTTCATGGAAAAGAGAAGTATATGTACAAAAACAAATAGAATAAGAAGAGGAGGAAGAAGAAAAACAGGATGACAAATACGTGGAGAAAAACCGAAAACAAGAGAAACGAACGGAGAAAGAATTAAAAATATAGATTTTTTAGAGAAAATTTTTTGCTTTGTTTTTAGTCACTTTCACTTATTTCACCTTCTTCACCTTCATCGTCTTGAGATGTTTGAGGTTTCGTCGGATTTGTATCTCTCGAGATATTATTATTGTTGTTGACTTTATTTTTACCACCATTGCCTTCAGTTTGATACGGTCCACTTCGATGATTTGGCATTTTTGTTCGTCTCATTGCTAGATGATCATCAGATTCATAATTGTATTGATTATTATAATTGGTATTGGATGAGTATGGTCCAGAATTTGGTGGCATACCACCCATTGAATGAGGCGGCATGTCATACGGTCGATTCATAGGTGGATAACGATTCATCGGATACGGTGGATGTCCGTGTGATGCTGATTGCATTAAAGGCTGCAGTGGTCCTTGAGGATAATAATTCGAATTCATTAATGGTGGATGACGTGGATGAGAATTTTGTTGATATGGATATCGGCCACCGTTATTATTCGGCTCGACTGGATGCATCATCGATCGATTCGATGGTGGATAGTACGGATGAGCAGGTAATAGAGGTGGAACCGGTGGTTGATGTCCGTAAGGCTGAGGTGGTTGTACTGGTGGTCCCGATAGTAGACTGGGTAGTTGCCTTCCTTGTGACCAATGCTGTTGCTGCTGCTGCTGCTGTTGTTGTTGTGGATGATGATGATGATGATGTGATTGATAATGCATTGATGGTGGCGGTGGCTGAGGTGGTGGTACTGGTGGATAGTTGTTGTTGTTGTCCATACGTTCATTGTTATCATCGTAGCTATTTGAACGACGTCGTTGGTATTGTTTAGTTGGGCGTCGTTTCGGTGTTCGTCGTCGACTACGACTATGTCGTTTGCGTGACGATGATGACGATGATGATGAATAGGATGAACGAGTGCGAGAACGAGAATGAGATCGTGAACGGGATCGGGATCGAGATCGAGACCGAGAACGCGACCGTGATCTTGATCGAGACCTTGATCTCGAACGAGAACGAGATACTGAACGACTAAGAGGCGAAAGACTAGTTTGTTTCGATGACGATGGATTATTCACAGAATTCTTCAATTCATCAATAAGTGTCATTGACGTTGTTTTCAATGGTCGATTTTTCAATGGCAATTTTTGACTTGTATCAGCTAAAGTGAAAAATACGAATAGACTTCAATTATTTCACAATGACGAATTTTACCTGGTCCATTCGTTGGATTTTTACTATTGTTTAATTCGACAGCTGTACAAATGTTATCACTACTCTCGGATTGTGTTCGATGATTTGGACTATCGAGATCCATGGCGACACATTCGAAATCATCGGCAGTTGTTGACGTTTCGATAGGAGAGTCCTGATAACTTCCACCGTTTGATGACAGACATAATGCTGCTTTTTTCTGACGTTTTAACAGATCTTCTGTACGAACATCCATTGAAATCGACGGAGTTTTTGGTGTTTCATCGATTTTCGATAATTCTTCATCGACCGCACGCATATTCTGATGAAAAAATCGTCGAGCATTCGCATCAACTTCTGTTTCTTCATCCGACGATGCTGAATCCCAAATCGTACTACTTTTGACGACTTTCGGTAACGACGAAGGTATTGATTGTGGATTAATCTGATTCAATGATGCGCTTTGTCTTATTGGAAACGGTTTCCTATGCAACGATTGCGATAGATCATTCATTGGCAACGGTGGCAATAGTGGAGTATGAGAATCTGCAAACGATTTACTCGGTCGAAGTAACGGTCGAGTTGACATTAACGGCAGCGGTTGTAGGACAGGTGATAATGTGAATGGTTGTAAAGTAGGCGGGAGAGTTAACGGTTGTAATGTTGGTGGTGATGACGGAGGATAGATTGTTGAGGTTGGACCCTGGAATTATCGATGATGAATAGTTGAATTTAGGAAAAATGAAGGCTTTTTTTTTTTGTTCTTACTGGTGAGAGAGGTGATTGGGATTGAGGATTTTCGAAATGGATTAGATTTGCTCGCGAAGAGAAACGTGTTGATGTTGGTTCTTTGCTTGGCAAATTGTCTGAACTTTCGACGAGATCCATTGGTGATAATGATCTTGGCGGATTTAGATTGTTCAACAAATTCGATCGTTGTGGTGGCAGAGGAGTATTCAGCGAATCATTATTCGATGATAGAAGATCTACTTTTTGTTTGCTTGCTGGATTTAATTTTGGTATTTTGCCTAACGGTACCGGCGGTAGTTTTGGTGATGGTGTTTCAATAGATTTTTTCACCGTTGCTGTTGTTGTGATAGAAATGGAAGTATCTGACGATTTCTTCTCGACTGACTTTGACGGAGTATTCGAAGATGATCGATTAGTCGGTTTGTCACTGTTCTTTGTTTCAACAACTGGTTTCTTTGGCATCACTGTTGTTGTCGTAGGTTTTTTCGGCGTTACACTCGATTCTTTCGGTGTTATCGTTGATCTAAAATATCGAGTTTTTTTTGTTTTCGAGAAACTAGTAATTACTAAATTGTCTTCGTACTTTTTGATGATTTTTTGTTCGATTGATTTCGTAGTTTTACTACTACTGACTACTTTTGGATCTTTCTTAGTTTGAGACGATGTAGGCATTGGTTTCAGTCGTATTTTAACATTTGATGGACCAGGAAGATTTTGAGATTGTTTGCTATTTGATAATTGAGCATCTGATATCGAAGAATTAGCTTCAAATAGACAAGAAAACAATGATTAGACTACACCAAAAAAAAGAACAAAAAGCCAACCTTTGCTAAGTATTTCATCTTGAGTTTGTTCTTCTTCGATTGACATTGCACTTGAACTATTCGATAGACTCGATTTATTAGTATTGGATTTTTTCGAAACTTTGATTTGCTCGGCATGATTATCATCGTTGATTAAGTCTGTTGATGATTTCGTTGACATTGTTGGTATATGAACCGATGTTTCATTCGAACTTTGATTATGTTCATGATCGTCATATGATTTCGTTGGACGAACAGGCGAAGAATCGGCCGATGATGAATTCGACAGTTGATCATCACCTGCTTCATCATCGTATGTATCCTGTCGAGTACGATATTCTGAATTATTTTGAACTAATGGTGGCACGGTTCCAACGACTAATGGTTCATCTTGATCGTCGCTACTGTTGTCATCGATTTGTGTTTGTTGTTGAGTTGCTTGTCGACATGTTGGCGAAACTTGATAGTGTCCATCGATTTTTTGGATTTTTGTTTTGATTAACGCTCGAGTTTCGGTATCTGTCGATGAATTATGATGAGATGATATTGAACGTTTACGTATGCCTGTAGTTAATGCCATTGTGGTTGAACCTTGGTCCATTGGAATGATTTTTATTTGTTAAGACTAAGTGCTAAAGAAACAAATTCGAAGATAATTTCAACTGATCTTAATTTTACCATTTAAACATTGAAATTAAAGGAATCAAAAGATATCGTTGTGATCTTTCTGTAGAAATCTATTAAGATGATTTTTAATAATCTAGAAAAGCAATTAATTTCTAAATTAATGTAATTAACTCAAATCTGACAAAAATAAGGAAAAAAGTCATATTTTTTTTTGTTTTATCACGCAATCAATGGCTGTTTTTTAAAAGCTGATTCAATCATCTTTTGTGTTTGTATCCATAGATCTTCTGTTAATTTCTGATTATAAACAAAAGACGATGGTGAACCTTCGAAACAATTATTATAATAGATTGTCTGTTCGCGTAAAACACTTTGCATAATTGTACAATAGATAGGCGTCGCTGCTGCTTGTTGCTAGAAATCATCGAAACAAAAATACGAATGAAGTCTGTCGGTTCGTTTAGATTTTACCATTGATTTCGAAAATGGACGAGCGAGTAAAACAAGAGCTTGATAAAGATAAGAATTTCGAGTTAAATTCGAATAGATTGCATTGCCAGGATGACAAGCAACCGAATAGATTACTAATAAAATGAAATAAAAAAATCAATAAATGAAATCGATTGAAAAGAACTTTACATGGATGATTTCGTCGAAGTTCTGCAACGAACATAATCAAACAAAGTTTTGATTGACCATAAGCAATTAAATTATCGAAATCTTTGGGTGAACGCGGACTTAATCGATCGAAAAGAATGCCTTGAGATGTCGAGATACCTGCCGGTCTACACAATTTGAAAGATGACGAAATCAAATGAAAAGATATTTCAGTTTTTTTTACTCGACACGATGCGATTCACAACTAATTGCGATTATCCGTGGTGGCCGATTGGTTTTCGTCGATGTCATTGGTAATATTAATCTGAATGTTAGATAAGCTTGTGCGAGATAATTTACTTGAAACATTTCTTCGAAACCATCTTCAGTTAATCGAAAATCCGAATTTAATATTCCGGCATTTAATATCAAATAATGTAAAGGCAAAGATTCTTGTCGATATTGTTCAGCAAATTGTTTGACATTACGTAGAGAACATAAGTCTAATTGTCGACAGCTGACCTTAGCAGTTTTCTGAAAACAAAACGAATAATAAACAGCACTCGTTTTCTTTTTTCTTCTCTTACATGTTCTTTGATGATTTTTGCACAAGCTGCTTCACCTTTTGTCGCATTTCGACAAGCTAAAATCACTTGACAACCATGTTTAGCTAATGAACGAGCAATTTCAAAACCTATTTAGCAAAGAAAAACGATTTCTTTTTGTTCTTATGACGAATTTCATCTACCTATGCCTGAATTAGCACCAGTAACAATCGCTGTTTTATCCGACAGATCGGTTCCATAGAGAATCTGTAGTGCGTTCGATTGATGTCCAAATGTTTGACTTGTATCTTTCGTTTTTGGATCTTTCGGAAAAGCAAGACGAGGATCACTTGTCGTCGATCGATTATTCAATTCACTGAAAAGAAATTTAAGGAAAAAAATTCAACATGAATTCACAAGTCCATCTCATCAATTACTCAACATAAAAAACAAAACCATTGGCATCAGTTGCTTCCTTCCAACCGTACGGTAATTCTAATTGATAAATCTCGTCAATTGAATTTCGTTCGTCGACGAATCTTTACCTTTATCTATGACTTTGACTTGATGTGTTATGGGATGTTCCCATTGTGTTAATTGTGTTTGATGATTTATATAGAAAACTCTTCCGTCACTCGTTTTTCCTCGTTGCCAATTAGCTGGAAGTTCGTCATCGGATTCGTCCGTCATTAGTGTGTCGATTTCTTTCTTTTATTATTCGAGATTAATCTGAAAAAAAAAGAAAAAAAACCAAACGTTGTTATTTTGATCAGTACTAAAAAAAGAAAAACATCACACAACGATAACAAAATGAAAAGTGATCATTCATAAAAACGAAATTGTTTGTTGAAGTTTTTTGTTTTTGCCTTAGGAATCTTTAATCAACCAAAACACCGGATTCTTGAGAATCTTTTTTTGTCGATCCCGATTCATTATTTGTCGGTTTTGAACCTTGTTGACTTGAGCGTTCATAGGAGAAATGAATATCATATTTTTGCTTGTAAGTTGTTAATTCTTTTGCTTTTTCTTCCGTTTTCTGTTTAAAACTTTCGATAACATTGTGAATTTGATCACGATTCGATTGAAGTGCAGGTACAACTTCGCCAACAGTATGTTCAATAAGAACACCACCAATCATACGATAACAACGACGTTGTTTATCAGTAATCGTTGATAATGTCGAAAGAACAAGATCGTGTTCTTTTAAATCCATTTCTAAATCTTGAGTCTTTTGTACTAATTGTGTTTGTTCTTCACGTAAGGATTGAAAACCTGCAACAATTTTTTGTTGTTCTTCAGCTGATAATGCAGGCTTTTTGCCTGATGTTGTTGTTGTTGTTTTACTAGCCATCTAGAAATGAATTCAATAGTGCAAATAGTTAGTCAACAAAAATTGACATTCGATTTCTCGATATACGAATATCATCATCATCATCTTCTTTTCTCTTTTGTACATACAGAGAAAAAAACGACAAACAAACAAGAAGAAACAAACATTGAGAATATGAACCAATAGAATTCGATACAATTTCCTCTAGAATTAAATCTAGTATTTCGAAAAACGAAACCACGTATCAGATCAAATGTTTTAATAGGTGAATTTTCAGTAGAAAAATTCTTGGATTAATTATCGATTTACAATGTGAAGACGAAGTGAGAGAAAATCTCGAATGGTCGAATATAGTAGAGATGTCAGTAGTGAATATGCAGTCGTTGCCAAGAGAACGATCAGATCGAAGGAACAAGAAGAACCAATGAAAGAATTGTCACATAGTTGATACAAAGATCTAACAGAAAAAGCAGTTAAACGAAGAGATTTACAATGCCTGAAGATGATTTTGATAAATCATTTTCGACTTTAATTTCTAAATTAGGTTTGTCCAAAGAAAAATCATTAAAAAACTCGATCATCTTTTCTTGACTTGTGTTAGGTCATCCTGTCGAAGAAATTCGTCTTCGTGCACTTGAAAATCTCCAAGCTAAACTTGATCTAAAACTCATATCCGATACGGATATTCTTCAATACAAACATTTGTACATCAAACTACTCGAATGGTTCAATTTTCCTTCGCCACCCAAACGAGATATCGTTCTTGATATTATTTTCAAACTTTCGAAAGTATGTTGAGCACAGCAAAAATTGTTTTTTGATAAAGAAATGTTCTCTTAATTAGAATGAATCAGCAGCGTACAATCTTCATTCGATCGGTGCTGTTGATTTTTTCAATTCACTTCGAGTTGATTTAACACCTGAACTTGAACGTTGTGTTGATCAAATTCTTGAAAATATTCTTTCGCAACATTTTTTCACTCAATCAGTTTCAAATCTCAGTCGATCGAGTTCAAGTAAGGCGTTCGATTTGCTTTTTTAAAATATCTCTCTCGTACGAATCAATTCATATTTAGCTTCGTGTCAACTCGTCAAAACGAATGTTGAAAATGAAACAGGCAATTCGACATTATTTCAATTGCCTTTATTGAATTTGACGAATCATCAAGCTGAAATCTCTTCTCATCGAACGAATTCAGTTTTTTCAAATCCGTCGGGTACACGTGGAATTTTGAAAATGACAGCTCCATCAATGTCAAATCTTCTGACAACATTCGAGAGCGAGAAAAATCTTTCGAACGCATGTCCATTTATCAATTTATTTCCAACTATTCAACTAACTCAATCCGATCGAACTGTACTTATTAATTTAGAAAAGTAGATCAACACTAAAATCCATCATTCATAATGAATATCGTTTTTTTTTAGTTCACTTTTATCTCGTGATGATACATCGATGATTATTAGTCATTGTCATTTTCTATCCAATGTTGTTCTCAATGATTTTCCTGCTGAATTATTTCTTCAACGTTCATTTATAATCAAAGTAAAAAAAAAAACTTTCATTTTTATTCAAACAAACATTTTTCTCGTAAAGCGTTTAATTGCATTGCTAAATGATAATAACGACGATCTTGCTAAATCGGCGTTATCATGTTTGAAGACTTATTCGATTCATCTCCAACGTCGAATGAAAATTCTTCGTGATCCAGCATGTTTTTGTCCGAATTATAGTTCGCATTCGAATTTATACAAAGAATCGAATCATGATGAATTGAATAATACAATGACAAGTGCAAGATCGGTCTCATCGATTAGTTCGGCCACATCGAATGGCTATCGACATCCATCACAATGGTTTTAGATTTAGAAGAAAAATAAGATCTTGTGTGAAATGTTTGTTTTTGTTTTTAGGTCATTGAAACCAGATGATTCTTCTCCTCAACTCGATCCACCGTCGTCATTTGATATTCTCGATTTTTGCTATACAATTCTCATTGGAACATTCGATTTTCTTCGTCGATCGAATCTCAAAGATTCTCTTCATGTTTGTCTTCAATTAAACAATTCAATTTGTGAAATAATCGATCTATTTGTCAAACATAATTACGGCATAATGAACGTAAAATCTTCATTTGAAATTAAAAACATTGAAGTTTCCCTCCTCTCGATCTTTAGTTTGAATATTACTCCGTTCTTTTCTATCGTTTACATTCATTAATCAAACAACAACTCACCACTGGTTATACATTTCAAAGTCGAACGATTTATATCCATGCTTTGCACATTTTTTCAACACTTGTCCATACAATGGAATGGACAGATGAAGTAAAAACCAAATTTTTGATTTTGTTAACAAAAAAAAACCCGAAAATCTTCGATCTCAGATTGTTAATCAATTACCACAAGAATTCAATGAGCTTGTTTATTATATATTAATGGATGAATGTTTCGAAATGTCTTATCCGCATATACGTGAACGATTGTTGACGTTAGCTGAGAAATTTGACACGGATAATTATTCGGTTTATTTGAAATCAACTGAAGTTTGTTCGTCATTTTCAGCGGCTTGTCAAGTTTTGACTATCAACGAAAATTTGTATCAAGTAAAACGAAGAATCGTTCTCATTCGAAATAAATTCTTGTTCGTTCGTTCGTTCGTTTTAGGAAATCATCAAGAACGCTGACAATGCTTTGTTAGGTTTACCGTATCATTTAAATTTCAGTGTTATCAAACGATTTATTGATATTTGTTCGAAAATGTAATTTTCTTATTTTGACAAATGAATTCGTTCGATTTTAAGATTCGTTTTTAGCCATTCGGATGATTCGAAATGTAATTCTCAAGTGAAAACTTCAGCAAATGAAATCTTAGTCAAATACATGACACATGAATTAGCTGAAATTCGAACGGCTGTTTACTGTTCAATGGCAATGATTGTTGCTGTAGGAGATTAGCTTTTTTTTTATTTTCGAAAGAATTTTTAATGAATTTTGTATTTCAGAGTCGTTTATCTGTTGAAGAAACAGTTAAACCAAGTGAGAAAAAGAAAAAAAGCGTCACTATAGCTGCGAACTATGATCAAACACAATTTGTTTGCAATCTTCGTATTCTAACTGAAATATGTGTCAATGGAATGAATGATTTAGCATCGAAAGTAATTCGATTAAGTTCGTTTTTCGTATTTATTTTGAAAATTTCGAGGTTGCGGATTATTCTCGATTGATTCTTCTTCATCTTCTTCAATCGAAACTCTTAGTTTCATCTGAATTTTGGCAACAACTCACGAGTATCATCGCAGTTATTCTTCCACAATTACAAGTAAACCATTGAAAAGTATTTCAAATACAAAAAACATTCCTACGATTTCAGTGTTTTGCAAATAAAATCGATCCATTGGGTCAATGCATCTTAGGATTGACATCGGATACAGAACGCGAGAAAGATAGTTTATTAACATTAAATCAACGTCTACAAGGATCGTTGAGATACTTATTCTCCAAAGATAAAGAGTAGAAATCGAATTTTCTGATATTTTTGTTTTTCGAAACGAATGTTTGTTTTGTTAGTGTTCGAAAAACGGGTTACCGTCAATGTGTTGGCTATTTACTCGCGAATACACGTGTTCGACTCGATGATTTCTATCAATTTTATCCAGCTGATAAATTATTCGACTTATTTATCACGGCTCAACCGACGAATAATGCAGAAATTTTGACCAAAGAATATATTAACGTAGATTTGATTAATTTTAATCAAACGATCGAGTGGAATTTTCTCCGTTTGTTTAGATTGAAAACTTTCTTCGTGTTTACACGATTTTCACAGATCGAAATAAGATCGAAGCTAATGTTCGAAAATCAGCGCTCGAACAAATGGCAATGATGTTAACTGACCCATCTTTGCATACATCGTTTTTAAATCACGGTGGTTTAGAGCGAATTCTTGAAGAACTAAGAGAAAATGTTAAACGCGACGATTTGATTTGTTCTGTAGGAAATTTTTCTTTCAAAAAAAAAACAAAACTATCTGAATGAATACCTTAGACGGATTATACATCAACGATTCCTGCGTGTACAAAAATCATTCGATTATTAATCCAATACAATCGAAATCTGCAAAAGAAATTCTCGACTGACAATGATTTTCTCAAACTTATATTCAAAAGTAAAATTTTTCTTTTCAATTTTCATCCCAGCAACCTGTGTTTTTGTTTAGCTACGGTTTGCGGTCATAGTGACTTGGAAATAGTCGCGAATTTGACTCACACATTAATTCTACTTCTATTCGATCGAAGTCTACATCAACCGTCGATTACAGACCAAGAATTTCAACAACAACTTTTCTCCATTGATTTTCTCCTTGCAAAAAAGTAGATTTCGACTTTTTCTTTTCGAAAATCATTTGTTTTTCTTTCTTTAGTTTTCAATTTCCTCTTCGTGTTCCCGTTCAATCATCAACCTCATCCATAATCACAACGGCGCTCAATCGTCCCGATCCACTACGTGAATCGATCGTTCAACAAAAATTTCGTTTCGTTTGGAATACATTCTGGCATGGAAGTCTCGACCAATTGGATCAAGATATGGACACATCATCATTTCAAAACGATGATCAAGTCGAGTAAGATCCATCTCGAAGAATTTCTAAAGAAAAAAAACACAATCTGACTCATTTAGTTTTCAATCAACGATGATTTTGACGGAAAACGATCGAAAATGTTTTACATTAACCTATCCAAAACGAACATTACGTTTACAATTGAATCTTCTCAATGAATCATCGAATCATCAATCAGTTATCGAAACAATCAATGCAATTCGTTGTATTCTGTTGTTAGTAACGCATAATAATGTTCATCTGATTGATTTCGGTCAACTCGGAGTCATCATTGATAAGTACGAATAAGAAAATCACGAAATGAAAATCGTTTATTTTCTGTTAAGATATTTTCAAATCGTTCCATCTTCATCTCAAGATGAAAAACTTCTCGAATCAGTATTCGAACTTGTCGAACAGATTTCGTTGAGTTTACATTTGTCAACCGCTTCATCCGATGAAACATTTTTCGAATGGTTTAAAATGATATTACTCAATCCATTTTTAGCTTTGATCGCATCGAATCGAGATTTCGGCGAAATGCGTCAAACAAAAAGGTTTACTTTTCTTTCGTGACTTTTCTTTTCGAAAAATCTCTCTTTTGTAGAGAATTACTGAAAAAATTATTTCGATTTCTGACATCATTTTATTCTCATTCGATTGTCTCATCGGAATATTTTACTGAGAAACTTTTCTCAAATGTTTTAAACTACATTCAACAGAGTAGCAGTCATACATTCTCGAAATTAACCTTAATCACTGGTGCAATGGACGTTCTACATCAAATAACAACAAAGTTCGTTCAAAAGCTCATCAAACGAAAAATAGTGAAGGATCGTTTTATTTTTCAGATCGAAATGGTTTGTTATCTTTGAAAATGATTATCTCCTGCAAATTATCAATCTTCTAATCATGGTAAAACGAATTCAAAGATTTTGTTGAACCTAAGTTTTCTTTTTCTCCAGGTGATTGAAACGTTTCACGAAGGACGGCGAGAGGCATCATCGGGTTTTATGGCGCACGCATTGATTCGTGCATCGTCTCAGACGATACTAAATGTCATCTTGGGATTGAAAAGCACCCTTTCAACGACAAATCGTCGACAGGAAATTGTAAAACAACTTTTCGAGATTTGCGTTGATTAAAGAAAAGAAATTGATATTTTAGTCACTTTTACAAGAATGGTTGGAAATTACATCATCGTCGTTTGATTGGCTGAGAAATCTTTGGTTTTACACGGATATTGAGATTCGTGCTACATCGTATGCGATCACTGCCGTTCTTCTCAGTGAAAGTTGTGGTCGTGATGCGTTATTTTCAGTACAAAATCGTCTCGAAGAAGGCAATCTACTTGCTATACTTCTCGACGAAGACGAATGCAGTTTAGTTAAAGAACAAGTCAGCTACGCGTTTTTTTTCTATAAAAATCATTCGAATTTCGTTTGTATTCTTCAGGTTTCTAATGTTTTGATTAATCTAACGTATTCATTGATCAACGATGAAGCAAAATTATCTACTGGAGTAAATCGATTTATGAGTTTCATCTTAATTTGTCTTTTTTTTTAACTTAGAATTCGTTGGCAACACTGCCTGAATTGATATCAGCTTTGAATGATTGTGATTTTCTGCAACGAATTGGTTCGTCGATATTCTCGAATTTGTATCCATTCGTTGGCTTAGATTTCGATGCACTTCGAATCAATCACACGAGTTCATCGCCAGTTTCGCCTTTGTTCATCGGTAATATTTGTTCATTTCTCTTGAATTTAAATCTTCTCGGAGTGAATACATCATCCAACGAATTGGTTCGATTGCTTCTTTCGTAAGATCTCTTCTTTTTCTCATTGCAAAGCAAACGAATACATAAATCGATGTTTTAGTTTTCTCGATGTTCGACCGTTGGAATCGAAAATGAATCGAAATGTCAAAGATAAAGAATACAAAGCTTTTCTCGAGAATATGTTCTATATGTACACAAAACTTGCTGAATATCTTCGATTGATATTTGAAACTAATGTCGAAATGTCGAATGAAATTCTAACGAAAGAAAATTTAATTCAATTAATTAATCTACTCGCCTATTTTCCCGAGCAAAATCTCAGTCAATCGGAATATTTCTGGTTAACAAAAATCAATCTATCGCATTTAATTATTTTCATTCTCATGCAACAGAATTCCGAGATACATCAATTGATTCACAATTCAATCGCTGAAAATGCTTCGAAACTTTTCAGTAAAAAACGAAAATCTTCTCTTCTCTTTTCTTTTTTACTTATTAAACTCGTTGATTTCTTCAGGCATTCTATCGTTACCATTACAAACGATTATTAACAGTCCTGTTAACGCAGCAATATCGATTGTTTTACAATTATTATCACTTTCAGTTGCACAATGCGACGAGAAAACAATTTGGAAAGAATTCTTTGATGAATCAAATGAAAAACATGGCGAAATTATTTTCAATCAATTATTGACGATTTATGAAAATCGTTTAAATACAGAATCGAATGATACATTGAAATTAACTGTTTCGAATATGATTAAATCATTAGTCAATCTAAGTATTACTGCTAAAGATGAAGCAATTGAAAGTACGCAGATTAACTTGTTTTTTTTTCGTAAAAAAATATTTTATTATTTTGCAGAAGGTTTCATTGAATCTCAAATTGATCATTTAAAACGAATTCAAACGAAATTAACACTTTTTTCACTTCAATCAGACAAATGTGTTAGCAAAGTACGTGTTTGTTCAAGTTATTTGAATGGAAACGACGGAATTCTTTGTGTTTAGGATGAAGTTTTACTTGATGAATGCGTGCAAGTATTAGCTATTCTTAATAATCTTGCATTTGATTGTTCATCTGCCAAAGTAAAAAGAATTTTACTATCAAATAAATTATTTTCGTTTGTCGTGATTAGGATATTCTTGCATCGAGTGGTTTAATTAATTTTCTTCATCAATTATGGTGTTGGGCGATTGTTGATGTTCAATTACTGAATGTTCTTCTTCAACTTCTCGTTACATTAACAGCTAAACATCGAAAAGGTTGTGTTAGTGTTTGTAGTACAGTTTTACCATCAGCCAATGCCTTAGTCGTTCAAGTACCTGAACAACAACGTCCATTATCGAATTTACTTTCGTATGTCGTTCGTTTGATAACCAAATCTGCGCTATCATCGAATGCGAATACGAACAATACGAATCTATCGAATAAAAGTCAAACAACGGATTTAACGTTTGATTTAATTCAAAATTGTGCACTGGAAATCGAAGGAAGAAGTATAGTCTATAAATCAAATTTCTTTCAAATATTCATCGATCATTTCGAACGTGTATCACGAGATGTGAATCGATATGATCGTCGATTTTTGGACGTGATTATTAATGTTTCGTTTTTTACTGATGGACAAACGAGTTTATTGAAAAATGCTCGTAAGAGAATTCGTTTTTTTTTCATTTCGATTTTGTTTGTTTGTATATAGAAATATTCGGAATTTTAATACGAATTGCTAATTCATCATCATCAACTAATTTACAACGGCAAGCATTGATGATTCTTCGAAATCTTGCATTTTCATCAACACATAAAGCGAGAATTGTTGCTGAAAGTATGTAGAAAACTTTTTTGATGTTGAATTCAATTTAATTTCTTGATTTTTAGCAAAATATATTC
>Ga0209952_1001618_pt1 | contig 18443 bp, 15 predicted proteins | sample ThiBiot_750_biof_2_FD_183951 | JGI IMG/M metagenome (GOLD analysis project Ga0209952, IMG submission 183951) | Wastewater bioreactor microbial communities from Cape Town, South Africa - Thiocy_cont_750_biof (SPAdes) | ecosystem: Engineered > Bioreactor > Thiocyanate-remediating >...
GCGGCGACAGCTGCGACAGCCGATTGAGCACCTGCTGCAAGGCTTCGTCATAAGTATAGTCGAACGAGAATTGCAGCTTGACGTCGGACAGACCGTAGAGCGACACGGTGCGGATGGTACGCAGGTTCTTGATACCCGCAACCTGAGTCTCGATCGGGATGGTGATGTAACGCTCGATCTCTTCCGACGAGAGGCCGGGGCTTTGCGTCACGATATCGACCATCGGCGGAGTCGGATCGGGATAGGCCTCGATGTTGAGATTGGCGAAGGCGATAAGCCCACCAATCAGCACGACGGCGAATAGTCCCACCATCAGTATCCGGCGGTGGACGGCAAAAGCGGTGAGGCGTTGCATGGATGGCCGATACCTTCAGGGCCGGGACGTCAGCTTCCCGAGGCTGCCCGGTCGATGAAAAGATTGCCCTTGGTGACGATGCGCTCGCCGGCGTGGAGATCGCCCAGCACTTCCACCAAATCGCCGTTGGTCAGGCCAGTCTTGATCTTGCGCAATTCGATCGACTTGTCGTCATGCACCACCCAGACCCGGACCTCGTCGCCCTCGTAGATCAACGCCCGCTTCGGCACACCGACCGCAGCGTGATTGGCGGCGGCGAAAATTGTGACATTGGCGAACATCTCGGGCTTCAGGAGACCATCGGCGTTATTCACCGTAGCGCGCACCATCAGCCGTCGGGTCGTAGGATCGATGGCGGCGGAGACGTAATCGATGCGTGCGCGCAAATCGCGATCCGGCAGCGCCAGCACCTTGAAGGCAATCTCTTGCCCGGCGGTCACCATCGCGGCATCGCTTTCGCGAACGAAGGCGGTGAGCCAGACCGTGGAGAGATCGCCGATTACGAACACCGGATCGCTGGCGCCGGCGTTGATGTACTGGCCGGGACCGATCTTGCGCTGGACCACGGTGCCCGCGATCGGCGCAACGATGGTGGTTTCGGGATCGATCCTGCCCTTCTGCTGGAAGTCGGCAATGGCCTGCTCGCTGAGACCGAGGATGCGTAGTCGGTTACGCACGGCCTCCAGCGCGGTCTGTGCCGCGCGCTGGTCGTTCTCGGCCGACACCAGCGTCGCCTGCGCCTGCTGGAAATCCTTCAGCGGAATGGCCTTGCCGTCGAACAGGTCGCGGGCGCGGGTGTTCTGAATCTTCGCCAGTTCGAGCTGCGATTTCGCCTTGTTGAGGCCCGCCGCCGCGGCAATAAAATCGTTCTGCGCCTGCACGGTATCGGCGGCTTCGATGACGAACAGCGGCTGGCCTTGCGCGACATGATCGCCGGGCCGCGCCAGCAGCTTGATCACCCGGCCGGCATAGGGCGAAAATACCGGCGTCGCGCGATCTTCATCGACCGCGATCTTGCCCTCGGTGATGCGTTCGGTCCGAAACGTATAGTCGGATACCGGAGCAACCGTGAGGGCAGCCCACTCGGCCTGACTTGGAATATAGCGCGGCCCGCTGCGGCGCGACTGGCTGGACATCTCCAGACCGCCACGTGGCTCCGCGCCGCTGCGCAGCATGACGGCAGCAACACCGCCCGCCACAACCACCGCAACGATGCCCCACAGGGCCCGTCTATGCTGGCCAAGCCTTTGAAAAGACTTTGCGAAACCTGACATCATCAGATCACGTCATGTTAGCGGCGATGGATGCAGGCGCCGCCGGGTTGATTCTCTTCGTCTTCGCGCAAGACTGACCGGCGGTGCCGTAAGGACGGGCCAGGGCCGCAGGCCGAAGCCTTGCTCCCGAATCCGTCAGAAGCGAAGAAGCTCTAGGCAGGTTCGCGCATTCCCACAAATGAAAAAACGCGGACGAGCCGCGTTTTAACTTAACATTTTCGGCACAAACACGACCGGTACGTGAAAGCGAAACGATTTCGATCCGATCACCCGGACCAAAATTCAGCGGGATCGTGCGCGGCTGCCGCCGCAACGATCCCGCCAATTGCATGAGCGTTACGCGACGGCGCGCGCCTCGAGCTGCGCCGGGCGCTTGTGGGCCTCGAACTCGACCTCGGCCTGCTGCCGGGCCGTCTTCAGGATCTCGACCGCCTTGACGATGTTCTGCTCCGAGTGATTGGCCATCACCTGCATCCGGATGCGCGCCGCCCCCTTCGGCACCGCCGGGAATTCGACGAGGTTGGCGACCAGGCCGAGTTCGGGCAGACGCCGGCTGACGAGACGCGCAAGCCCTTCGCTGCCCATCTTGACGCAAACGATCGCGGACGGATCGCCGTAGTAGTCGAGGCCGGCGCCGCGCAGATGGTGGCGCAGGCTGACGATGTTGGCCATCAGCGCGTCGCGCTGCGCCCGCCCCTCGTCCGATTCGACGATCTCGAACGCCTTCAGCACGGTCGCCGCCTGAACCGGCGACAGCGCGTTCGAGAACGTGGCCGGCGCGCTGTAGAAGCGCAGATACTCTTTCACCGCCCGGCTCTTGCAGGCGACGAAGCCGCCGTTCGACGCGAACGTCTTCGAGAAGCTTCCCATTACGATGTCGATCTTGCCCAGCATGTTTTGCATACCGATGTGACCGCGTCCGTCTTCGCCGAGACAGCCAAGATCATGGGCGACGTCGACAACCAGCGTGGCGTTGAACTCGTGGCACAATTGCTGAAGTCCGACGAGGTCGGGCGTGTCGGAGTCCATCGAGAACAGGCCTTCGGTAACGACGAGAATGCCGTTCTCTTTGTCCTTGGCGCGGATCTTGGTCAGGATGTTGCGGCAGTAATCGTTATCGAGATGGCGGAACTGATAGATGTTGTTGGTCGCGGCGCTCGCGCCTTCCTGAAGACAGGAATGCGACAGCATATCCATCACGACATGATCGGCGGAACGAACCAGTCCCTTGATGATACCGAAGCCCGCCGCCCAACCGGTCGGATACAGCACCACCTCTTCCATCCGCAGGAATTCGGCGATCTTGCGCTCAAGCTTCACTGAATAGGATGTGTTACCGACCAATGCCGGCGAGCCGGCGCTGTGCACGCCGCAACGCTCGATCACTTCCTTGGCGGTCGCCTTGATGCCGGAATGCGCCGACAGGCTGAGATAGTCCTGCGACGCGAAATTCACGCCGCGTATCTTGTTGCCGCTATCATCCTGCGCGGAGCATACGGTGCTCGGCCCATCTTCCGTCGCGCGCGAGAACGGCCACAGGCCGTTTTGCCGACGCAGGTTCTGCCATTTGAAAAAGCCTTCGGTGCGGCCGAGAAGATCGATGCCGCCGGGGACACGAAAATCCCTCATGCTGCCGGTCAATGCTGCGGGCGGAATATAAGCGTTGGTGATGTCTGACATCGTAACCCCTGTTCTAGGTTCTTTTTTGAAAAGAATTTTTTGAACCGGGAGCGACGATGCCGGAGAGAGATTAATCCGAAGTAGGTTTTCGGTTCCAGCGTTCCGTGCGACCAGAGGTTTTCAAACTACGGTGACCCAATCGTTACGTGTTATTGCGTGCGGGCTGATACCAAGGTGGGACGGCAGGCCAACATCGACGGGGCGCACTCCACTGGCGGCCATCCGATCCGTACCCGGGCGAACCCTACCATGCCGCGCGCAGCCCGGGCTGCCCTATCGGGAAAAGCCCGCTCCGTCATTATCCAGCCGTTAACCTTAACAATTGCATAGTTCCCCGCAGGAAAGTGTCGTCCGACGATTCGTCGGGCCATACCGGAGCAGTGGGCGCAATGCTGAGCATCCTTCAATTTCGTCTCTCACGAACCAGTCTTTCGCGGACATCGGCAGCGACTGCGGCCGCATTGTTCTTCGGCCTCGGCGCCGCGAGCGCCGCAGACCTCTCGATTCCCTATAAGGCTCCGCCGTTCATGCCGGCTCCCGCCTTCTCGTGGACCGGATTCTATCTCGGCGGCGCGGTCGGATATGCCTGGGGCAACGACCACCTGCTCGAATACCTCACCGCGGGTGGCGCCTTCACCGGCTTCGAGCAGCGCTACGGCACGAGCGGCGCCTTGGGCGGCGTCTTTGGCGGCGCCAACTATCAGTTCGGCCATATGGTCGTCGGCGTGGAAGGCGACATCGAAGCCGCCAACTTGCGGGGCGGCTGGAGCGATCCGCTGGTGGGCGGCGCGGGCAACACCGTGCTCAACTGGCAAGGATCGGTCCGCGGACGCCTCGGCTATGCGGCGGACAGCGTCCTGTTCTACGGGACCGGCGGCGTCGCCTTCGGCAACCTCAGCCACACTTATACCAACCAACTGACCGGCATCGCAGAGACCACGTCGTCAATGCGGACCGGCTGGACCGTCGGTGCCGGCGTCGAATACGCCGTGACGCAGAACATGCTGCTCCGCGCCGAGTATCGCTACACCGATTACGGCATGTCCCGTTACGACTCGGTCACGTCGTTTCCGGGATTGAGCGGCACGCAGAACCCGCGCTTTAACGCGGTACGCGTCGGCGCAGCCGTCAAATTCTAAAAGCTACAACGCTCCAGGTCCCGGTTCTTGTTCAGACAGAACCGGGAAACCACTTTCGCAAACAACAAAGCCGAATAAGCAAGCAGCGCCACGCGCCCGATCAGACGACCGCCACTTGCGCGGCCGCACTCAGGCAGCCGCGAATTTTCCCGAGCAGACGTTGCAAATCGACCGGCTTGGTGTCGAAGTCGGAACAGCCAACCTCGACGCTACGGTCGCGATCGCTGGCAAGCGCATGAGCCGTCAGCGCAATGATCGGGATCGCGGTGGTGGCGGGATCGGCCTTGATCAGCGTGGTCGCCTCCCAGCCATCCATCTCGCCGAGCGCGACATCCATCAGGATCAGATCGGGCATCTCGCTCGTGGCCATGGCGACGCCTTCCGCGCCGTCGCAAGCGCAAACCACGACAAAGCCCTGACGCTGAAGGCGCCGGGTAAGCATGTCGCGGTTCATTTCGTTGTCCTCAACGAGAAGGATCTTAGCCATTTGCGGTAACCGGCGTTCGCGCGGGAGGAAGATTGGCTGCATCGGCCCGCGGAGCCAGCGGGCCCGAGGCGACGACATCGAGCCCCAAAGCAGGCACAGGCATCTGGACGGTAAAGCGGCTGCCCTTGCCGAGCTCGCTTTCGACGAAGATCTCACCGCCCATTAGCGTGCAAAGCTTCTGGCTCAACGCGAGCCCTAAACCCGTCCCGCCGTACTTGCTGGTGCTGGTGTCATCGGCGACGCTGAAATTTTCGAACAACTGATCGATGCGGCTGGATTCGACGCCGATCCCGGTGTCGATCACATCGATGACAAGCGTGTCATTTGCGGTGCCCTGCTCGATCCGCGCGGCAAGATCGATGCGGCCGTTCTCGGTGAACTTGACGGCGTTGTCCAACAACTGCCTGACCATACCCTGGAGCTTCATCGGATCGCAGCGCCGGGTCCCGATGTCCGCGGCGATGGTGAGGACAATCTCGTTGCCATTGGCCGCAGCGGCGGGGTTGGTTGCGTGAACCAATTCATCCAGCAGCTCGGCCACATTGGCCTCCCTGAGATCAAGCTCCATCTTGCCGGCCTCGATCTTGGACAGGTCCAGCACTTCGTTGACGAGCTTAAGGAGATGCTGGCCGGCGCTGTGAATCTTGGTCAGGTCCACGACGCTGCCGTCGTCGCCTTCGTCTTCCGCTTCCTCCAGCAGGATCTGGCTGTAGCCGATCACAGCGTTCAGGGGCGTGCGCAATTCGTGGCTCATCCTGGCGAGGAATTCCGCCTTCGCCGCGCCCGCCCGCTCGGCTTCCGCCGTCGCGGTGCGAAGTTCGGCGGCGATCGTCATGTGCTCGCGCATCTTGCTTTCGAGTTCGGCCTGGGACGCCTGAACGTTGGCGTAGTAGATCGCCATCATCGCCACATAGAGCGACGCGGCGATTGTCGAGACAATGCCGAGGCCCTGAAGCGCGGCCAGCGGTAGATCGTTCCTCGTCGGGAAGCCGTGCGTATAGAAGGCACTGAATACCGCGACATTGACCGCGAACATCCCGATCGCGATCAGCCGCAGCCGTGCCGAGGAGCCGAGATAAAAGAAAGCCAACAGCGGGATCGTGAGAATCCACGGAACGGTCGGCGAGGCAACGCCGCCGTAGAAGTAACAGCTCCACAGAATGCAGAAGATCAGGTTCTGAATCGAAATCAGCGCCAACGGGTTATATGGCACCCCGGCGCGCAGAGCGAACGGAAAGACCCAGAAGGCGCCGATCGAGAGGGCAAGAATGGCGACCGCGAAATCGGGATGCGGATCGAGCACATAGAGTGCAATCGGAACGACGCTGCCGATAAAGGGGCCAAGGATATGACTGATCAAGAAGACATGAGCGCGGTTGCGCGCATCGCGATCGGCGTTGATTTTTGCTGGAATGAAGTAATTCACCAGGCGATCCAGCGCGGCGATCATCCGAGCCATTTTATTATTATTCGCGTCATTATTTGTCATGAAAATCGCGTCGCTTTCTGCGAGAGACTCAATAAGCCCGCATTCCAATATTGCCCGGCCCGTTATTGTCCGACCCGTGGACCTGTGCCACCGTCCACAACCATCCGACGGGCAACTATGCACGAACCATTAGGTATCATCCCTCATTTAAGGGCGTCTTAATCCGCGAAACCTGCTACTTAAACCAATCCTTAAAAGCGCGCACCCTAGCTTGTCCGCGACAGAAGTCATTTCAAGGCATCATAGAATGCGTGCGAAAAATACTTTATTTAGCATAATTGATTGGTTCATTCCGGAGACCACCAGAGCCGAGCGATCGGAGCTGTACCTGGCGCGCAACTTCGTCTTCACCCACCTTTTCGGGCCGGTGCTATCTCAGTCGATCAGCCTCTTCCTGTTTCTGAGCGACCCCCACCCCGGGTTCGCCTGCTGGACGATCATCGCCTGCATCTGGCTGTTTATCGCGCTTCCCTTCGTCTACAGGTATACCGCCAACTTGCAGCTATCGGCGCTATTGTCGGTCGAGCTGCTCGCGTTCACATCGCTGTTCGGCGCTTACTACTACGGCGGCGTCAGTTCGCCGTTCCTGCCGTGGCTGATCGTCAGCCTGCTGCTCGGCTTCTTCTACCTTTCCGAACGTCAGCTGCTCGTCGTCAGCCTGTTCGGATTGAACATCGCCGGCTTCAGCGCGGCCTATATAATGTGGGGCTTTCCCGAGCTGGTACCGCAGAAACAACTCGCGGTGGTCGGCTGGATATCGATCCTGTCCGCCACGATCTATATGTCATGGATGGCGATTTACTACGCCAACATGATCACGATGAATTCCGACCTCGAACGCGAGATCGAGCTTCATCGCGAAACCGCCACGCGGCTGCGCGAGACAAAGAACATCGCCGACGAGGCCAATCGCGCCAAGTCGATCTTCCTCGCCAAAATGAGCCATGAGTTGCGCACGCCGCTCAACGCGGTGATCGGCTTCAGCGAAATCCTACTGGAAGATATCGAGTTCGAGGGCAAGAACGAAGCCAAGCGGATCGATTTGGAGCGGATCAATTCGGCGGGCAAACACCTGCTGTCGCTGGTCACCGACGTCCTCGACCTCTCGCGCATCGAATCCAACGCCATCGACCTGAACATCACCCAGTTCAGTTTGAACGACATGATCCACGACGTCATCGCCAATATCCAGCCGATGGTCGTCGCGAAGAACAACAAGCTGATCGTCAGGTGCCCCAACGATCTCGGCCTGGTTTCGACCGATCAAACCAAACTCCGCCAGGCCGCGTTGAATTTGATGAGTAACGCGGCCAAATTTACCGAAGGCGGCTCCATCACCCTGTCCGCGCAACTGCGGCGCAGCCAGGCCGGCGACTGGATCGAAATCCAGGTCCGCGATACCGGAATCGGAATCGCACCCGAGCAACTCGGCTGCCTGTTTCAGAACTTCGGCCAGGCCACGCTCGGCACCTCAAGCAAGTATGGCGGGACCGGGCTTGGCCTGGCGCTCAGCCAAAAGCTCTGCGCCCTGATGGGCGGAGGCATCTCGGTCACCAGCGAGGTGGGCCATGGCTCGTGCTTTACGATCCGGGTTCTCGCGCGAATGACCGAGCAGACATCAACCTATGACGACCTGATCGACATGCCAGCCCTTCCCGCCTACGCGGCCGCAATCTGAAAAAACGGAATCATTCGATGTCCAGCGCCTCCACTCCCCGCGTCGCGATGCTACGGCCGGAAGCCGCCGAATCCACCGCGGGCGATAGCGCGCCCGTCGCGCGCCACCGCCTGTTGATCGTCGACGACATCAGCGACAACCGCACTATTCTCGCCCGCCGTTTTCAGCGGCGCGGCTTCGATACGGTCGAGGCCGACAACGGCCTGGCTGCCATCGAGATGATCGCCCAGCAGGATTTCGACCTGGTGCTGCTCGATATCATGATGCCGGGTATCGACGGCATCGAAACGCTGAAGCGCATCCGTACACAAAAGTCGGCGGCAGCACTTCCTGTCATCATGGTGACGGCGAAGTCCGAGAGCAACAACGTCGTCGACGCGCTCGAACTTGGCGCCAATGATTACGTCACCAAACCGGTCGATTTTGCCGTGGCTTTGGCGCGCGTGAATACGCAGATCAGCCGGCGCCACGCCGAGATGAAGCTCGTGACCGCCAACGAGGCATTGGCACAGGTCAACGAGGATCTGGAGCGGCGCGTCGAGGAACGCACCAGCCGCCTGATCGACGCCAACAAGCGCCTGAAGATCGAAATCGCAGATCGGGAGGAGTCGCAGGCGCGGTCGCAGTATCTCGCCTATCACGATTCACTGACCGGGCTTGGCAATCGCCTGCTGTTCAAGGAACAGCTTGAGGAAGCGCTGAAAGATCGCTCCACCACCAGCGATCCCATCGCTGTGCTGTTTGTCGATCTCGACGGCTTCAAGACCATCAACGATGCTCTCGGCCACTCCATCGGAGATTTGCTTCTCAAGGCGATCGCCAACCGCATCCGCGACGCACTGCCCGCCACCGACCGGGTTGCCCGCCTTGGCGGCGACGAGTTCGCCATCCTGCAAATGTCGACCCCGCAGCCGGCGTCCGCCGTGGCATTGGCGAACGAGATCATCCAGACCGCAAGCCAGCCCTACCGCATCGAGGGACATGACCTCACTGTCGGCGCCAGCGTCGGCATCGCGATCGGCGCTACTCAGGACATTACCGCCGAGAGCCTGCTCAAGAGCGCCGACCTCGCGATGTACAGCGCCAAGGCCGCCGGCCGCGGCACGTTCCGCATGTTCGATCCGGAAATGGATTCGATCGTACAGGCGAGACGCCTGCTCGAGCGCGATATGCGCCACGCGCTCGTTCACGATCATTTCAGCCTGCACTATCAGCCGCTGGTCAATCTTCAGACCAAGAAGGTCACGGCATTCGAAGCCCTGATGCGATGGAAGCATCCGGAGCACGGTTTTGTGCCGCCGTCGGCATTCATCCCGATCGCCGAAGAAACCGGCCTCATCGTTCAGATCGGCGAATGGGCGCTTCGCCAGGCCTGCTGCGACGCCATGAGGTGGCCGCCGGATATTTCGGTGTCGGTCAATCTTTCGCCGCTGCAATTCCTCAAGGGCAACCTGACCGCAACGGTGATGAACGCGCTCGCAACATCAGGCCTCGATGCCTCGCGCCTCGAGCTTGAAATTACCGAGTCGGTCCTGCTCGACAAAACCGAGCGCAATATCGAAATCCTCAATCAGTTGCGCGATCTGGGTGCGCGCATTTCGATGGATGACTTCGGCACCGGCTATTCGAGCATCGGATACCTGCGCAACTTTCGGTTCGACAAGATCAAGATCGACCAATCCTTCGTCCGTGACGTGCTGGTCGACGAGGGAAGCCTCGCCATCGTTCGCGCCATCGCGGGCCTCGGCGCCAGCTTCGGCATGACCACCACGGCGGAGGGCGTTGAAACTGAAGCGCAGATGCGACGCTTGAACCTCGAGGGATGCGTCGAGGCGCAAGGCTATCTCTATAGCGAGCCGATCCCGGTCGACGAAGTCGCGCTGTTTCTGGATCAGCTCTCCTGAAAGAATTGAGGTCATTCACCGTTTCCACGAAACGGTGAATGACCTCGGTAACCCTGCCCGATGAGCGCGCCGGTCGGCCCTTTATCGAAAGCGACCGGACCCCATGCCTAGAACGAGCCGGGGGGCAGCCGGTAGACGTCCGGCGTCTTGGCATCCGCGATGTAGAACAACAGAAGCGCCGTCGGGGTCAGCACCCGCTGATTATCGTGCCCCAGCGCCAAGGTACCTTGCAGGATCAGCATTGCGGTTCGATCCTTCGCGTCGCTACCGCGAAACATCAGGATGCCGCCGTTGATCGGCATATTCGTCGCAACCGTGTCAGGCCGAAATCCCTCCGCCACGAAATGCGACCGCAGCACGCTGGAATTCGAGAACAGTTGCTCCGGCGTCATCTTGTCGTCGATGGCCTTCGACCATGACAGCGACACCTGAATGAGCTTCTTGGATTGATAACCGATGACATAAGACGCTTCCGCGGTCCCGCCGCCGGGCAGCAGATCCGGCACTTTCACCACCAGCACCTTAGTGCGTTCGCCGGGGTTGGGCTGCTCTCGAATGGCATCGCCCTTCAGCCCGAAATCCTTGGTGATTGCCGCCTTCACCTCTGCCTCGTTCATTCCGAACTTGGCAGATCGAAAGCCCTCGACCTGCGCCACTTGCGTCGAAACGATATTCGACGCGCCGGCCGGAGCGGCGGGCGTTTCCTTCTTTTGGCTCAATGCAGGCCCCTGCGCGGCAAGGAAAAGCGCAAGCATGGCGCCAGCCGAAACAGACACGCGGTGAAACAACGAGATCATACCTTACTCCCCTGGAATATGCGCACGCATGGCGCAGCTCATTTGACGTCCAGCAGGGCCAACGGCCTGAAGCTGATGCGTCCATAAAATTCGACACGAGACTGATTCGGCACGACGCTTTGCCATGGCACGCTCACATTTGCTTCGAGCGTGACGGAAGCAAGCGGCGTCCACGATAGGCCGACGCCCGTAGAGCATGTCCTTGGTCGTGTTGATCTGATATTCGTTGTAATCGCCGGTCGCCGATATGGATTCCTGGAAATTACAAATCTGCGTGCCATTGACGACTTGCGGCGCTGACCCGGCATAGGGGTAGATCGCCGAATTGGCGGATGAGATGCTATCGACGTGCCAGCCGAACACGGACATGTCGCTGGTCGACGCACGCGACAAGCTCGCCGTGTCGACCCACTGATAGAGTTGGTCCGCGGTTCGGTAGGTTCTCACTCCGTCCAGCGCTCCGCCGATTCCAAGATCGTGATCGATCAGGCCAACGCCTATAACAGCAAAACCACGCCGGAGCGGCTCAGCGCCGCGCGCAACATGCTGGAAAAAGCTCTCGCCGGTCACCCGAACGATGTCGATCTCCAGGCATCGCTCGCGGCCCATCTGATCCGTGAGGTGCAGATGGAATGGCTCACTCCGGAAGGGGCCGCCGCCGCCGAATCTCGCGCACGCAACCTTCTTGAGAGCGCCCTCGAACACGAGCCCGATTACGTCCCGGTGCTGCAAGCCTATTGCCGCTTGCTGATGACCACCAACCATTTCGTCGAGGCCCTCGTCGCCTGCCAGAAGACCCTGGTCCTGCAACCGTGGGACGGCGCGACCCTTTTCCATATGGGCATATCGCAACTGCAACTCGGCCGCATCGAAGACGCACTCGCGACGTTCAAGCAGGCCGATGCTTTCGATATGCCGGCGGTGTCGCGATGGACCTGGCTGCTCGGTGCTGGCGTCGCCCTCGTACATCTCGATCGCTATGAAGAAGCGTTGAGTTGGCTCAATCGCTCGCTCGCCATCACGCCCGGCACCGGCCGGACGTCGATGTTGATTGCGGCTGCCTATCAAGCGCTCGGCCAACCCGACAAAGCCAGGGAAGCGATGAAAGAGGCTCTGAAGATTCGTCCGCGATCGAATGCGATCAACGTGCCGTTACGCACGAAGAACGAAAGCCCGCGCTATCTCGCGGGGAGCGACCGCATCATGAAGTTGCTGATCGCCGCGGGGTTGCCGGAAAAATAGGGCCGGCCCTTCGGCGAACGATCGCTCAACATTCGAGCGATAGCCTCAGCCGTTGGACGTCTTGTCCGGAACGATGATCGCATCGATCTCCACCAACGCGCCCTTCGGAAGCGCGGCCGCCTCGAAAGTGGTGCGGGCCGGCGGCACACCCGGAAAGAACTCCGCATAAGCGGTATTCACCGCGGCGAAACTCGACAGATCCTTCAGCAGAACCGTGGTCCGCACCACATGCGACAGGTCGGCGCCGACGGATTTGGCGATGGCCTCGATGTTGCGCAGCGACTGCCTGCACTGGTCGACCGGATCGTTCGAAACGAACTCTCCCGTCGCGGGATCGATCGGAAGCTGACCGGAGACGAACACAAGACCGTTCGCGATAATCGCTTGCGAATAGGGGCCGACGGCGGCGGGAGCTTGGCTGGTGGATACGGGCTTCATAAAGAACTCGATTGTTATGGATTGATATCAGTCGGCCACGGAGGCAGACGGCGCGAGCGCGTCATCATGCCGGCGGCAGGAATTCGCCTTGGTCGAGGAAGCGGTCGAGCATCCGGCGATAGGGATCGATGTCGATCCCGTTCCCACGAAGCCACTCCGGATTATAAAACGTCTCGGTGTAGCGATGACCACCGTCGCAGATCAGGGTGACGATCGAACCTTGCCGGCCGGCCTTCATCATGTTGGCGGCGATCCAGCACAAGCCGAAGAAATTCGTTCCGGTCGAACCGCCGATCTGCCGGAACAAGCGTTCGGACAGAACATGCGCGGCGGCGATCGAAGCGGCATCCGGCACGCGGATCATATGGTCGATCACGCCGGGCACGAAAGACGGCTCGACGCGCGGCCGGCCGATGCCTTCGATGCGCGATCCGGACGCGGTGACCTGGAGATCGCCGGTGCGCCAGGCATCGTAAAACGCAGAGTTCTCGACATCGACGACGCAAAGCCGCGTCGCAAGATTTTTGTAGCGAATGTAGCGACCGAGCGTCGCGGAGGTGCCGCCGGTGCCGGCGCTCATCACCAGCCATTCGGGAATGGGAAACTCCTCCCCTTCCATCTGATGAAAGATGCTCTCGGCAATGTTGTTGTTGCCGCGCCAGTCGGTCGCACGCTCGGCATTGGTGAACTGATCGAGATAGTGTCCGTCGGTTTCCCTGGCGATGCGGATCGCCACGTCGTAGACGTCATTCGCGCGATCGACGAAATGACATTGACCGCCGAAACTCTGGATCGCCTCGATCTTCTGCCGGCTGGTGGAATGGGGCATCACCGCAATGAAACGCAAGCCGAGAAGCTGGGCGAAATAAGCTTCGCTGACGGCCGTTGATCCCGAGGACGCCTCAACGAGTGTCGTGTTCTGGCGGATCTTTCCGTTGCATATTCCATAAAGGAAAAGCGAGCGCCCCAACCGATGCTTCAGGCTTCCGGTCGGATGCGTGCTCTCGTCCTTGAGATAAATCGAGATTCCCTGCAAGCCGCGAAACAGCGGCTTGAGCAGGTGCGTATCGGCGGAGCGGCGGCCATCGTCCTGAAGGCGGGCGATGGCCATACGCGTCCATTCACGTTCGGCGCAATCCGGCAAAGGGACCGGCGCCGGGCACGCGCCAGCCTCGATTGTCATGATTGGCTGTTGCATCGTCAGTTGTCTCCCGCCATCGCATGGCGCTTCGCGCCTATCGTCGAACTCAGAGCGGCAAACGCTGCCGCACCAGTTCACACCAATAGGAACAGCCCCACGCGATCGCCTCGTCGTTGAAATCGTAAGCGGGATGATGCAGGCCGGCACTCGGCCCGTTGCCGATATTGATCATCGCGCCCGGGACTTCGTTGAGCATGAAGGCGAAGTCCTCACCGCCAAGCGTCGCCGGCATGTTACGGTTCACACGACCGACGCCGGCCACTGCTTCGGCGGCAACCGCGGCCAATTCCGTTTCCTGCGCGTGATTGACCGTCACAGGATAGTGACGCGAATAATCCAGCTTGCCCTTGGCGCCGTAAGCCGCAGCAATCCCGGTCACCGCCTGGTTGAGCCGCGCCTCGACATGATCGCGAACGCTATCCTTCAGCGTCCGCACCGTTCCCGTCATGCGGATGGTTTGTGGAATGACGTTGAACGCATCGCCGCCGTGAATCGTGGTGATCGAAATCACCGCCGAGTCCATCGGATTGATGGTGCGCGCGGTGATGGTCTGCACCGCCTGGATCAGCGCCGCGATCACCGGCGCGGGATCGACCGTCTGGTGCGGCATCGCCGCGTGACCGCCGACGCCTTCGATCTCGATGTCGATCATGTCCACCGATCCCATGATCGAGCCGGGCGCGATCGTGAATTCGCCGATCGGCAGGTTCGGCCGATTGTGCATTCCGTAGACTTCACTGACCGGCCAGCGCCGAAACAGGCCGTCCTCGATCATCGCGCGCGCGCCGGCGCCACCTTCCTCGGCGGGCTGGAAAATCAGCACCGCCGTGCCGTCGAACGCGCGGCTCTGCACCAGCCCCATCGCGGCGCCGAGCAACATCGTGGTGTGACCGTCATGGCCGCAGGCGTGCATCTTGCCGGGTGTCTTTGAGGCCCACGGCTTTCCGGTCGCTTCCAGAATCGGCAGCGCATCCATATCGGATCGCAGACCGATGGTGCGGCCCGAGGTGTTGCTCTTGCCGCGAATGACCGCGACCACGCCGGTCTTGCCGATGCCTTCGACAACCTCGTCGCAGCCGGCCTTGCGCAACGCGCTCGCGACCTGCGCCGACGTTCGTGGCAGATCGTAGAGTAGCTCCGGGTTGCTATGCAGATCGTGGCGGAAAGCCACCAGTTCGTCGAGACAGCCGGATATCCAATTGTCGACAGGCATTTTTGTGTTCTCCGTTTATTGCGCGTTGCCGGGCTTGTCGGCGTCCGGTTCGAGGCGGTAGCGAAAATCGCAATGGCTCGCGCCGCTCATGATGGTCTGCGTACGCGTCAGCTTCATCTGCGGATTGTAGCCGACGCAGAAATCGCCATCGCGGTTGCACGATAGCAAATGACCGATACGGCCGAGGCCCATCTCGCGGTACATCTCGGCGTAGCGGCAACGCACGACGTTGAATTCGAGCTTCTCGGGCGAAGCCTCCACCATCTCCACCCGGAGCGCGTCTTCCTTCTCCCACAGCGGCATGATGTCCGCGAAGTCCTGCAAGCTCGGCGTGTGACCCAACGCTGTGGCAAAATCGCGTCCCTGATCGATCGCCGAGCGGCTGACCGCGGTGCCAATCACCGCATCGGCTTCCTCGGTCCCGGAGCGCGCTGCAATGACGTCGTGAACGTGTTTGAGAATCTGCGCCTCGATGCGCCGACGCTCCAGAATGGGCATGTCCTTCATCGCTTGATCCGTCCTTCAGGCTTCCATTTCGACTTTGTCTTTGCGGCGCAGCCACGCCAGATAATTCGGCGCGATACGTCGCGCGATGCTGTGGAACGGCAGCGGATGCGGTTCGGACACCGGCAACGCCAGCGTCGAGATCGCGTCGCCTGAAACGGCGCGCGCCATCTCGCGGCCGAGCGAGACGCCAAGCGCCACGCCGCGACCGTTGCAGCCGATCCATGCCCAGCCGTCGGGCCCGAGATTGTGAACGCGCGGGAAACGATCCCAGGTCATCCCGATGTAGCCGTTCCAGACATGGGTGATCTCCGGCACGCCAAGCTCCGGGAACGCTTCGGCCAAACTCCGCGCGGCCTTTTGCGACACGCGACGGCCGACATCGTGCGACCCGATGACATTGCCGCCGGTGATCAACCGGTTGCGTGCATCGTAGCGGAAGAAACGCAGATCGCCGCGCGTATCGGAGACCGCCTGCCGGCCCGGCAGAATGGTGCCGCGAAGATTGTCCGAGACCGGCGTGGTCGCGACCTGCCATGCCAGCACCGGTACGACGGTGCGCGCGAGACGACTGGCAAGACCGGGCACGATCTCGCCGGTATAGGCATTGGTGCAAAGCAGGAAGTTCTTCGCCTTCACCGATCCTGCCGCCGTCGTCACCACCCAGCCGTTGGCTTCGCGCCGCCATCCCGTCGCCGGACTTCCCTCGTGAATAATCGCGCCATGCTTCTCCGCCGCAGCGGCGAAACCGCGGGCGAGCGCCAACGGATTCACATGACCGCCGGTGGGATTGAACATTCCGCCGTACCAGAAATCCGAGCCCAGCAGCGTGCGGGATTCATCGCGGTCGAGCAGACGCGCCGGGAAACCGAAACGCTGCCACGCATCGACCCGCATTTTCGACAGCCGCATCCGCCCCGGCGAATGCGCCGGCTGAAACCAGCCGGCCTGCTCCGCCTCGGCCGCCATGCCTTCTTCGCGCACGAGATCGAACAACACGCTGGCGCTGTTGCCGATCAACCGCGCGAAACGTTCGCCGACTTCGCCATAGCGTTTGGCGAGCGCATCGGGTTCGGCGGCGGTCATCGTCGGGATGACCTGACCGTTATTGCGCCCGGACGCGCCCCACCCGACTGCCATCGCTTCGAGAAGCACCACCTTCTGTCCGCGCCGCGCGAGATGAAGCGCCGCCGACAGACCGCTGAGACCACCGCCGACGATTACGGTATCGGCCTCCATCGTTCCTTGCAGCGGCTGCGTCTGGGTGCGGGGCGGCGCCGTCTCCGCCCAGATCGACTTGGGAAAAACAGCGGTGGGAGTTGTCGAGGTCATCGGCATTCGATCCTTAAAACCAATTATCGGTCACGCCACATTGCGAACGGGCGGCTCCCAGTCGCGACCCGGTATCGAATCCAGCAAGGAGCGCGTGTAGGGGTGTTCCGGATGAGCGAAGACCCGCGCGGTCGGACCGGCTTCGACGATCTCGCCCTTCGACATCACAATCACCTTGTCGCAAAGCTGTGCCGCGACCCGCAGGTCGTGGGTGACGAACAACAGCGACAGATGCAGACGATCGCGAAGATCGGCCAGAAGTTTGAGAACCTGCGCCTGCACCGACACGTCCAGCGCGGACACCGGTTCGTCGGCGACGATCACGCGCGGCTCCATCGCCAGCGCACGCGCGATGCCGATGCGCTGACGCTGGCCGCCTGAGAACTCGTGCGGGTAGCGCTCGGCGGCGGCTGGCGGCAGTTCGACCAGTGACAGCAATTCACGAGCGCGAGCGTGCGCAACACTTCTTGCAACGCCCTGAACGATCGGCCCCTGCGCAATCAGTTCCACCACACGCCGGCGCGGATTGAGCGACGCCATCGGATCCTGGAACACCATCTGGATGTCCTTCCGCAGCGCCCGCAATTCGGCGCGTGACGCGGACAGCAGGTCGCGTCCGTCGATGCGCACCTCGCCGCTGTCGGACTCCAGAAGACGCGTCACGATGCGCGACACGGTGGTCTTGCCGGAGCCGCTTTCACCGACCACGCCCAACGTTTCGCCGCGACGAAGCTGGAAGGACAAATCCTTCACCGCCATCACCGGGTCGCGCTTGCCGGACAGAAAGCCGCCGCGCGCCGCGAAGGTCTTGCGCAGGTCTTTGGCTTCGAGCACCACAGGTTCGTTCGACACCGGCTTCTCGGGCGGCGGCGTCAACGCAGGCACGGCGGCGATCAGTTTCCGCGTATAGGGATGCTGCGGATTGAGAAGAATCTGGCTGGCCGGTCCCTGCTCCACCAGCTCACCGAAACGAAGCACCGCGATGCGGTCGGCGATCTCCGCCACCACGCCGAAATCGTGGGTGATGAACAGGATGCCGGTGCCCTGCGCCTGTTGCAGATCCTTGATGAGTTTCAGGATCTGCTTTTGCGTGGTGACGTCGAGCGCGGTGGTCGGCTCATCCGCGATAATCAGTTGGGGCTTGAGCACCAGCGCCATCGCGATCATCACGCGCTGACGCTGTCCGCCGGAAATCTGGTGCGGATAGGCGTTGTAGGTCGACGCCGGATCGGGAATATGCACGTCGCGGAGAATCTCCAGCGTCCGCGCCTTGCGCTCGGCCTTGTTCAACTTGGTGTGCAGCTTCAGCACCTCGTCGATCTGCCAGCCTACGCTCTTCTGCGGGTTGAGCGCCGTCATCGGCTCCTGAAAGATCATCGCCATCCGGTCGCCGCGAATAGCGCGCATCCCGGCCTCCGGCAGCGACAGCAGATCCTGCCCGCAAAGGCTGATCGCTCCCTGCGAGACGCGCACATGCGGTTCGGGCAAAAGCCGCATCACCGCATTGGCCGCGAGAGACTTGCCGGAACCGCTTTCGCCGACAAGACACACAATCTCGCCCTCTCCGACGGTCAAGTTGAAATCCGACAGCGCATAAGGACGATCGCCGCCAGCCGGCAGAACGATCTGAAGATCGCGAACATCGAGAATGGTCTTCCGTTCGCCGGTCATGTCTTCTGCCTCGGATTGAGTGCATCGTTGAGGCCTTCG
>Ga0209952_1001621_pt1 | contig 18423 bp, 20 predicted proteins | sample ThiBiot_750_biof_2_FD_183951 | JGI IMG/M metagenome (GOLD analysis project Ga0209952, IMG submission 183951) | Wastewater bioreactor microbial communities from Cape Town, South Africa - Thiocy_cont_750_biof (SPAdes) | ecosystem: Engineered > Bioreactor > Thiocyanate-remediating >...
CCCTTCGCCAAGCTCGGCAAGCAGCAGATCGCCATCGACGTATCTAGCGTGATCCGCGCGTCGCCCTCGAGCTTCCGCGTCGAATGGGTCGAGCATCGCTATCAAGACGGCGCGCTCGCCGACAACACCCGTTGGACCGCGATCCTCACCATCGCGATCCAGACGCCGACTTCCGCCGACGTGCTCCGCAAGAACCCGCTCGGAGTCTACGTCACCGCCATCAACTGGTCGAAGGAGCTAGGACAATGACCTCGCCGATTTCCATGGAAGCCGGCGGTCCGGCTTCGCGTCTCTTCACCATTCAGCAAAGCCGGCAAGGAGGGATTGCGCCTTTCCGTAAAGCCGCCCTGGCGGCTTTGCTGATGTCCGCCACTACGCTGGGCGGCTGCGCGCACAATTTCATTCCGCCCGACATCAATTACGACAGCGCGGCGCCGGCAAAGCTCACCGTCGATCCGCCAGCGCCTATCAAGATCGTGGAGTTGCCCAAGCTGCTGCCGCTGCCCGGGCAACTGAAGCCGATCGACGGTGGCAAGCCGACACCCGAAGCTGCCGACCCGACCGTGCGCGTCAACCAGGCCAACGCTGCCGCGCGGATTCAGCCGGTGCGCAACGGCTTCATCAACGCGGTCCAGGTCTATCCGTTCTCCGGCGGGGCGCTCTACCAAGTCTATACGGCGCCCGGCGAGATTACCGACATCGCGCTGCAGGACGGCGAGCAGCTCGTCGGCTCCGGCCCCGTCGCCGCCGGCGACACCGTGCGCTGGATTATCGGCGATACCGAGAGCGGCACGGGCACCACCAAGAAAGTTCACATCCTGGTCAAGCCGACGAGACCGGAGCTACTCACCAATCTGGTCATCAACACCGATCGGCGGACCTATCTCCTCGAGTTGCGCTCGACCGAGAAGACCTACATGGCCTCCGTCTCCTGGCAATATCCCGAAGACCAGCTCATCGCGCTTCGGCGGCAAAATCAGGAAGCCGACGCAGCGGCGCCGATCGCGACCGGCGTCGATCTCGCCTCGATCAACTTCCGATACGCGATCCAGGGCGACAGCCCGGCCTGGCGCCCGCTGCGCGCCTTCGATGACGGCCACAAGGTCTACATCGAGTTCCCGGGCGGCATCGCCCAGGGCGAGATGCCGCCGCTGTTCGTCATCGGTCCGGCCGGCGGGTCAGAACTGGTGAACTACCGGGTGAACCGAAACTACTACATCGTCGACCGCCTGTTCGCCGCCGCCGAATTGCGCCTCGGCGACAAGGATAGCGAGCGGCGTGTGCGCATCGTCCGCACCGACGGAAGGCCGCGGTCATGACGGACGAGCCGGAAGAACAACCCGCGGCGCCGACGCCCGTCGTACCGCCCGACCTGCGGCTCCGCGGTGAGCGGCCGCGCGTCACCCGCTTGTCGCGCAAGGTCCTGATCACCCTTGGCGCCGTATCGGCGCTCGCCGTAGCGGGGGCACTCGGCTACGCGCTTCAGACTCACAATGCGGCGCAAAGCGGCCAGGAGCTGCTCTCCACGCAGAACCGTCCCTCCGCCGAGGGCCTCGCCGGGCTGCCGAAGGACTACACGGGTCTACCGCGCCAAGCGCCGCCGCTTGGGCCGCCGCTGCCCGGCGATCTGGGCAAGCCGATCCTCAACGGCGGAGCTGCACCGAACACAGTGACACCCGGAACGACGCCTGATCCGGAAGCGCAGCGCCGGGCCCAAGAGATCGAGGCGGCGCGGCTCAGCCGTCTCTTCGCCCAAACCAATCAGCAGCCGCAGCCGATCGGGCTCGCCGCGCCGGCTGCGACGGGGACCACCGCAGGGACAACGCCCGCGCCGCCGGTCGACGCCGGCGCCGCGCAGAACATGCAGGACCGCAAGACGGCCTTCCTCAACGCGTCGACGGACAAGCGCACGGTCAGTCCGGACCGGCTCGACGCCAAGGCCTCGCCTTATGTCGTGCAAGCCGGCACCGTGATCCCTGCTGCGCTCATCACGGGCATTCGTTCCGATCTGCCGGGACAGATCACCGCCCAGGTGACGGAGGCGGTCTATGATAGCTCGACCGGCAAATATCTTTTGATTCCACAGGGCGCGAAGCTGATCGGCCAATACGACAGCTCCGTCGCTTTCGGGCAGTCGCGAGTCCTGCTTGTTTGGACCCGCATCATCATGCCCGACGGGAGCTCGATCGTGCTGGAGCGCCAGCCCGGCGCCGACACGCAGGGCTATGCCGGGCTCGAGGACGAGGTCGACAACCATTGGGGCATGCTGTTCAAGGCCGCCGTCCTCTCGACTCTTCTTAGCGTGGGCGCGGAGGCAGGAACGAGCCAGGACGAGAACAACCTAGTGCAGGCGATCCGGAGCGGCGCTTCCAACAGCATAAGCCAGACCGGCCAGCAGATCGTCCAGCGCCAGCTCAACATCCAGCCGACTCTAACTGTCCGTCCGGGTTTCCCCGTCCGCGTCATCGTTACGCGCGACTTGGTGTTGGCGCCCTACGGCCAGGGAGGAACGACGCCATGACCAAATTGAAGCTAGGGCTGCTCGCCGACGACAAACCGGTAAAGCTCAGCGTTGAGTTGCCGGCCGCAGTGCATCGCGACTTGGTCGCTTATGCCGAGGTGCTCGCTCAGGCTACGGGTCAAATTGTGTCCGATCCGGCCAAGCTGATCGTGCCGATGATCGAGCGGTTCATGGCGACGGATCGGGCTTTCGCGAGGACGCGCAGGGAGACCGCTCAATCCGGCCCGCGAGCTGCTGGGAGATCTGGGTAGCGCTCCCGGAGCATGTCGAGAAAGGGTTGCAGCGAGGGGTTGCAGTTCGCCTGCCGCCAATAGGCCCGGAAGTTAAGACGCGTTGGCCCCTCTGAATCATGCACCTCGCGAAAGGTAACGCCCGGATAGGCTGCGCCGGTTGCACCTTCTAGCGCCAGCAAAACACCCCAGCCCGCACCAACAAGGGTGAGGAGCCGGTCGAGACCCACGTCATGGTGGAGAACACGGCAAGGGTCGGAACATCCCACCCTGGCAACGAGAAGCTTCAAAAATTCAGGGCCGGGGCCGCGTTGCGGCAACAGCAGTGGCTCGTGTTTCAGCTCGCTCCAGTGAACAATATCACGGCTGGTGAGTACATGTCCTTCCGGAAGGGCAACGGCGATGCGTTCGCTCCATACCGACAGTGACTTGTCATTCCATCTTGGATTGTCTTCCGCAACGAAAGCCACATCAATAGCGGAGCTTGCGAGATCAGAGATCAAGTGGTCGCTTGATCCATCGACCAGATGCGTCTCAACGTCTGGGAAACGGCGTCGGTGATCAACGAGTGTTGCCCGAAGATTGCCTGCGGAAAGTGAGGCGTGGACACCGATAGTCAATCGGCCACTCTCGCCGCGAGAACGAGTCTTGAGGCGGGCGGTGATCGATTCTGTTTCCTCGATTATGTGCCGAGCAGCGTCAAGAAATTCTTGGCCTACGATCGTCGGCCGAGTGCCGCCGTTGGTGCGTTCGAACAGTTTGGCGCCGAGCTTGTGTTCGAGGTCGCGCAGGCAGCGACTGAGCGTCGACTGTCGAATATTGAGCACCTCGGCCGCCTGCCGAAGACTGCGATGCTGGGCAGCGACGATCGCCCATCGCAAATCTCGAAGCTCGACAGTCACGACGCAGTCGCCTCACTATGCGGGGGGTAGATTAAGCATCGTCTCGATCGCATGAATGATCATCATCTTGCTGGCGATCTTCGCGGCATAGGGCCGTTAGAGCTCCCGCGCCCATGTTGGTTATTTCGTCTGCCGTGGGAGCAAGATCATCAATCCCATACTGCCGACGACCGCGAAGGTCGCGCCGTAATAGAACACGGCAGCATGGCCGATTTGATCCCAGAGCAGCCCGGCAACGACGCTCGCCACGAGTTGAAGCAAGCCGACTGTGGTGTTGTACCAGCCGATTCCGCTGGCACGCAGATGCTCCGACACAAAATCCGCGGCGAACGCTTTGCCAACGCCGCGGAATATCCCTTGATACGCTCCATAAAAGACAAACAGCGCAGTGATCAGAAGGATGTTATGTGTCAGGGCAAAGCCGAGATAGACGATCAGGAAGATGATGAACGAGGCGAGAAGGATATTCTTCCGGCCCCATGTGTCGGAAAGCGATCCCGCCGGATAGGAGATCAGCGCGGCGACTAAATTGAACGCTGCATAGATCAGGATTGTCGTTTCCAGAGAGGCGCCGATTTCCTGTGTCCGCAGGATCAGAAACGCGTTGCTGGAATTCCCCAATCCAAACAGAGCTGTCACCAGCAGATATTGCCAATAGCGCTTCGGAAACTGCCGCAGGCTGACATCGATCTTCGATTTGGCGGCCACCGCCGCAGGCTGCTCTTTCACCAGCAGGACCATGAAAAAGGCCAGCAGGCCGGGGATGATCGCCAGATAGAAGACGGACCGGATGTGAACATGCAGCGCGTAGAGGAGGAAGACGGCCAGCAGCGGCCCGAGGAACGCGCCGGCATTGTCGCCAATGCCCTCAAGCCCGAAGGCTCGACCTCTGTCTTTCTCTTCGACCGAAGACGCGATGAGCGCATCGCGTGGCGCCGAGCGGGCGCCGGAACCAAGCCGGTCCAGCAGCCGCGCGCTGAACACACCTTGCCAGATCGTGGAAAGTCCCATTAGCGGCTTGGAGATCGCCGCCAGAAGATAGCCAGCCAGTGCGATGGATTTTCGCTTTTGCAGCTTGTCCGACAATGTGCCGGAGAAGCCTTGCACGATGTTCTGCGCCGCCTGAGCAAAGCCGTCCACCAAGCCAACGATACTGCCGCTTGCTTTCAATGTTTGCGTCAGAAAGACCGGCAGGACTGGGTAAAGCATCTCCGTTGAGATATCAGCAAATAGGCTGGCGAAAGCGAGAAGAAACGTGTTTTTTGAAAGTCCGCTAAAGTATCGTTGGGCCGCTGGTCTAGCCATGGATAACTTACCTTATCTTCAGAGAAGACTGGATGTTCATTCCCGAGCGGATGCAGGGGGTATCGGGCTGATCCAGCTCCTCAGGCGTAATTGAAGAGCGCCATGAACCCGAAATCCATGTGCAACTGCTGGTGACAATGGAACAGCGTCAGCCCTGGATTGTCGGCCACGAAGTCAAATTCAAGTTCCTGGAATCCGCCCAGCATCACCACGTCCTTCATCACGCCCGCGGTCGCCTTGCTGCCAATGCGCGTCAGTTCGAAGCTGTGCCGGTGCAGGTGCAGCGGGTGGATATCGTCGCTGGCGTTGCGGAACTTCAGCCGGTAGCGGCGCCCTTTATGCACCGTGTACATCGGCTTCATGGTGTCCATCGAGAATGCTTCGCCGTTGAGGGTCCATTGATTGAAGCCATTGAGTGAGGCGTTGCGCTTGACGATCGTTATTTCGATCATCTCGTCGGGTGAGGCGGGGACCGCGTCCGGCTTGCCAAATCGCGTGTAATCCCAACGGAACGGTTTCGGCTTGATCCATTGCGGCTTGCCCTTCTGCCCCGCGTATTCGACGACAATACCCATCCCATGCCGGCGGTCGTCATCGGCGAGATCGCCCATCACCCACACGCCAGGACGATTCATATCGACCAGCGCGGAGATGCGTTCGGCAGTCCCGAGCCAAAGCACGGGCACGTCTGCTTGCGTCGGCACGGGATTGCCGTCGAGTGCGACAACCCTGAAAACATGGCCGGGCAGAGCAAGGCTGCGGATCTCGGTCGCGCTCGCATTGAGCACGTGGAACAGCACCCGTTCGCCTTGTTTCACACGGATTGGGTCACCGTGACCAAGCATTCGGCCATTGATGCTGAACAACTCGTACCCGACTTCGAAGCCCTTGATCTTCTCCTGCGCTTCTTCGTCCGCAGCCTGTCCAATCCGTTGCAGCGCCTCAAGCGAAGCGCCCGCCAGCACGTCCATCGCCATGTCGCCGCCGCGGCTGAAAGCAGGCGCGAACTCCTTCAGCACCAGGAAGATCTCTCGGTCATACGCCCCGGGATTGTCCTTCGGCTCGATGTAGACCGGTCCAGCTTGCCCGGTGTAAGTGCCGCGGTTCAGGTCGCCGCCGGCTACAACGTGCGTGTGATAGAACCGGAAGCCCGAGGGCTTTGGCACGAACGCGATACGGCGCATGCCATGTGCCGGCACGAAGGGCGAGCCTTCCTCGGCCGCGCCGTCCACGTCGCTGGGGATCATCTGCCCGTGCCAATGAACCAGCTCCGGCGTGTCGGTGTCGTTGTAGACATCGACGACGACCCGCCGTCCTTCCCGGAAGCGCAGCAGCGGTCCCGGAAACTGGCCATTATAGAGGGTAGTCGAGACGATGTGGTCGGGGGCAAGCTCGACCAGCCCCGTGCCAATACGAAGGGTGTGATCGGGAGGGGATGAAGAGGACAGTTCGGGGTCGGCAGCGCCCGCTAGGTTCGGTATGCTGCTGGCCAAAGCGGCCAAGCCGCTCATTTTGAGAAGTTCGCGTCGATCGACAGCCATGACCATCCTTTCGTTGTCTGCATGCCCGCGCCGGCTTCGGCGCCCGCTTGAAGACGTTGACCTTCCGGCGCTTTCTTATATCATCGGATTTCGATATCGAAAAGCGATAGAGAAACCGAGGAACTGATGATCGGAATCCATGGAGCATCAAGAGCTATTTGCTGGTTTCGTACGGTTGCACGTCCTGCATCATGCGGCCGAAGGCGACCTGTATGGCCAATGGATGATCGAAGAGCTGGGCCGGCACGGCTACAAGCTGAGCCCCGGCACCCTCTATCCGATGCTCCACAGCATGGAAAAAAAGGGCTATCTCACATCGAGGAAGGAGCAGATGGGGCGCACCTTTCGCCGCGTCTATCGCGCCACCCCGTTAGGTTTAGACGCATTGAAGATCGCGCGCGTGCGCGTGCGCGAGTTCATAAAGGAAGTGCTGCCCTCGACGGAGTGACTGGCGTTCCCTACCTTTGGGAAGCCTGGGCATGAACATTCGTTGGCTTCTAGCCACTCGCGCAGAAGCTTCAACGCTTCTCATTCGGTTATCAATCGGGCTGGTCGTCTTCGTCCCGGAAGGCGTTCAGAAGCTGATTTTTCCCGACATCTTGGGGGCAGGTCGGTTCGCCCGCATTGGGATTCCATTTCCCCACACGATGGGCCCGTTCGTGGGAACGGTCGAGATCGTCTGCGGGGTGCTGATCATAGTCGGCCTGTGCACGCGGCTGGCCACGGTCCCACTGATCATCGTCATGATCGTCGCGATCATCTCGACGAAGATTCCGATCCTCGTCGGTCACGATCTTGGGCCTTTCCACCTGGCCGGGGACATGAAGCGAGTTGGGTTCTGGAGCGCCCAGCATGAGGCGCGAGCTGACCTCACGATGTTGCTGGGCTGCGCGTATCTGCTTCTGGCAGGATCAGGCAAATGGTCGGTCGATGCCGCTTTGACGGGCGGTGAGACAAGGTTCTCACGCACTAGACTCGCCACCGAACACCAACCCTGAGGAACACTCGGTGTCTGATTATGCACGTGACCCCACTCCCATTGCTGAACACGTTCCGGCCGATTCCGCTCGCGCTCCAGGCGGGGGCGCCGCAGAAGTATTATGGGTGTTCCTGAAGCTAGGTCTCACTTCGTTCGGGGGACCGATCGCCCATCTGGGGTATTTTCGCAACGAGCTGGTTGTCCGCCGCAAGTGGATCGGCGAGGACGAATACGCGGACCTAGTTGCCTTGTGCCAGTTCTTGCCGGGACCTGCTTCCAGCCAAGTCGGTTTCGCTCTGGGATTGCTGCGTGGCGGCCCGCTCGGCGCGTTGGCTGCGTGGATGGCGTTCACCCTCCCATCGGCGGCTATGCTGTTGGTTTTCGGGCTGTGGGCTGGCGTGGCAGGCGGCACTCTGGGATTGGCCTTGATTCATTCCCTTAAGATCGTCGCGGTGGCGGTCGTGGCCCAAGCTGTCTGGGGAATGGCCAGGACCCTCGCGCCCGATAAGACAAGGTCGCTCATAGCGCTTGCCGGCATGCTCATCGTGATTACCGCAGCGACTGCTATCGGACAGATCACGGCGATAGCGGCTGGCGCTCTAGCGGGTCTCAGCTTTTGCAGGGGGCTGCCAGGCGCACCGCTATCCGGCCATCTTCATTTTCGGATTTCAAAGTCTGCGGGCATAGTCGCGCTCGTGGCTTTTGCCGGGCTGCTTGTTGTTCCACCTCTCATGGTGGATGCGACCGGGTCGCACGGCACTGCACTGTTCGCCTCGTTCTATCGATCCGGCGCGTTAGTATTCGGGGGTGGCCACGTTGTCCTGCCGCTGCTTCGCGCCGCGGTGGTCGATAGCGGCTGGGTTTCCTCCGACTCTTTTCTTGCCGGCTACGGATTCGCTCAGGCTGTCCCCGGTCCGCTATTTACCTTCGCAGCTTATCTCGGGGCGGCCGATCATCTTGCGCCGGGCGGAATTCTGGGCGCGGGTATCGCGCTTGTGGCGATCTTCCTTCCGGGACTATTACTCCTCGTCGGGACGCTTCCCTTTTGGGATTCTTTCCGGACCCTGCCGTCGGCTCAGGCTGCCATGCGAGGAGCCAACGCAGCCGTTGTCGGCATCCTTGGAGCCGCGCTCTATGATCCCGTTTGGACGAGTGCGATTCAGGGGCCGAAGGACTTCGCTCTAGCGGCCAGTGGGTTTGTCCTACTGACAGCATGGAAAGCCCCACCCTGGATAATTGTTGCGCTCATGGCAATCAGTGGAATGCTTCTCAAACTTTAGCGATTATGTTTGGCTGAGCCCGTCTTTCTTGGGACCGCGAGATTCACCGCGTTTCCACTACGATGATCGTATAGCCCACAAACGCTTAGAATTTCATGACTTAATCGCTCCGAACGCGACGAAGGCGGCGCCGAACGTGGCGCGTCGGCCAAGCCACGGATCGAGATGGACCAGGAGCAATGCGGTGAGACCTAAGGGCGGGTAGAATATCGCGCCGCGTGTTTCGCGGACGGTCAGTCCGCGACATTCGAGGAGACGTCGTAGTTCTCCGGCTGTGCGGAATCGCACTGCGCTCCAGGTTGGGGATCCAAACCAGCCGCGAATGCGCCGAAATGTGGCCCACAAATTCCATTTGCCGAGTTCACCAATGACAAGCCGGCCACCGGGTCTGAGTACCCGCGCCATCTCGGCAATTGCCTTATCCGCCTGCGGAATGAAACAGAGGACAGTCACAGCGACAACGCAATCGGTAAGCGTCGCGGCGGCAGCACATTGCTTCTGATGATGTGACTATGAACGAATTGTCCGATGGACGAGACGGGATCATCGGCGCGCGACGCTGAGCACACACTTACGACTGACCGTATGAGTGGTCGCAGGCAGCGTATCGAGGTGATCACGCGTGGCGAGCGGCGGCGCGTGTGGTCGGTGGAGCAGAAGCGCGAGATTGTGTTTGCCAGTTTGCGGCCTGGCGCCCGGCCGGTGGATGTTTCCCGCCTGCACGGCATCAACACGGGACAGCTGTATACTTGGCGGCGACAGATGCTGGAAGGCCAACTGGGCGAGGCGCGGCGTGCGCTGCCGAACTTCACGCGCGTGGACGTCGCCGGTGATCCTGCGGATCCGAACCGATCGGACATTTTGTCGGACGGCCAGGATCAGGAACGGTCATCGACGCTTACGAACAGTGGCGGTCTGATCGAGATCATCCTGCCGGGAGGGATCAGGGTGCGTGTCGACACTAAGGTCGACAGCCACGCGCTTGGACGGGTGTTGGCTGCCCTGGAGGGACGATGATCGGGCCACCTGCCGGGGTGCGGGTGTATTTGGCCTGCGGTGTGACCGACATGAGAAAGGGCATGATCGGTCTGGCGATGCTGGTGCAGCAGGTGCTGGCCGATGATCCGTTCAGCGGCGCGCTGTTTGCCTTTCGCGGACGCAGAGCCGGTCTGATCAAGGTTCTCTGGCACGACGGGATCGGCCTGTGCCTGTTGACCAAACGGCTCGAACGCGGCCAGTTCATCTGGCCCTCGGCGACGGCCACCGGCGCGATCGCGCTCTCGGCGGCACAACTCGCGACGTTGTTGGAGGGGTGTGAATGGCGCGCCCCGGTTCATGGTCGCAGGCCCGAGCTGGCCGGATAATAAACAACACCGATCTGCATCGAAACACTGGCACCGACGCGGGCGCGTTGGTCATAATCAGTGCGTGCAAATCGATACCGAAGCACTTCCGGATGATCCCGCCATCTTGCAGCAGATGTTGCGGGCGGTCGTGCATCATCAGAATGAATTGCACGCCGAGAACGACAAGCTGCGAATGCTAATCCAGCGCCTGCTGCGCCACCAGTTTGGCCGCCGCTCCGAACAGCTCAACGCGGAGCAATTACAGTTCGGGTTGGAGGATCTCGAGCAGACGATTGCCGAGAATCAGGCCGGGCAGGAGGCGGCGGACCCGCCGGACGACCGGCGGCGGCAACGGCGTGATGCGCAGACAAAACGCAATCATGGCGCCCTGCCTGCGCACCTGCCGCGCTACGAGGTGATGATCGACATCCAGAACCGTGATTGTCCGTGTTGCGGCGGCGCGCTGCATGCGATCGGCGAATTGCGCACCGAGCAGTTGGACATCGTGCCCGCACAACTGCGGGTGCGCGTTACGCGCCGCCCGCGCTATGCCTGCCGTACCTGTGAAGGTGCGATCGTCGTCGCCCCGGCACCGGAGCGGCCGATCGATGGCGGCATGGCCACCGAGGCGATGATCGTCCACGTGGTGGTCAGCAAGTTCTGTGACTCCCTGCCACTGTATCGGCAGGCCCAGATGCTGGCGCGCCAGGGTGTGACCCTCGATCGCTCGACGTTGAGCAACTGGGTCGGACGGGCCTGCTGGTGGCTGACGCCGCTGTACGACCTGGTGGTCAGCACGGTGCTGGCGTCCAGCAAGCTGTTCGCCGACGACACAACCCTTCCGGTACTGGACCCCGGTCGTGGTCGGACCAAGACCGGACGGCTATGGTGTTATGCGGTTGATGACCGGCCGTGGTCTGGGCCCAGCCATCCCGCGGCCGCCTATGTCTATTCGGAGGACCGCAAGGGGGTGCACCCGGCCACGCACCTGGCCGCATTCGGCGGCGTGCTGCAAGTTGACGGCTATGCCGGGTTCACGCGGTTGGCTGGGGACCGCACGGACGGAGCGGTCCGCCTGGCGTTTTGCTGGGCGCACATGCGACGGCCGTTCTATGAATTCTATGACTCCACGAAATCGCCGTTGGCCGCCGAGGTGCTGGGACGCATCCGGGAGCTCTATGCGATCGAAACTGAAATCCGCGGTCATCCGGCCGAGCACCGAAGACACGTGCGGCAGGAGCGAAGTCGACCTATCGTGGAAAGCTTGCATGCCTGGCTGCTGGACCACGTTGGTCGGGTGTCCGCCATCTCCGATCTGGCCAAAGCGATCCGCTATGCGATCCGTCATTGGCCTGGCCTGATGGTGTTTCTCGACGATGGCCGCGTCGAGATGGACACCAACGTGGTGGAGCGCGCCATCAGGCCCATAACCCTGACCCGCAAGAATGCGCTGTTTGCAGGCTCTGACGGCGGTGCGCGGCACTGGTCCATTGCGATGACGCTAATCCAGACGGCGAAGCTCAACGGGGTCGAGCCGATGGCGTGGCTCACCGACGTGCTCGAACGCATCGTCTCGGGGAGAACCAGGACGCACGAGCTCCATACGCTGCTGCCGTGGAACTGGATCTCGACCAACTCAAGTCCGGATACCGCACAGGCTGCGTGATCGCCGGATCAAAACCCGCAGGCACCGTCAAATCAAAACTGGCCCCGTCGTCGCCGCGACGCTTACCGCAATCGAACGTTTGGTCCGCGAACGGCAGCGCTTCGGCTCGGCCGGGAACAAGATTTAGATCGAGCGACTCCGCCTTTGCCCGCGCGTGCGCCGCGTCGAGCATGCCTGGATCGGGATCGAGTCCCGTCACTCGCCCGCCTCGTCGCGACAAGGCTGCTGCCAGGGCGCCGTCCCCACATCCAACGTCCAGGACATCCAGACCTTCGACGGCGCCCAACAATTCCAGGATGAGACGTTCCTCAAGCCTGTCCGTAATTTGGCCGAGCTTGGTGCTTCGCCAGCGCGAATAGGACTCCGCGAGAGTATCGCTCTCCGCCGGTAGCTCGCTCGGTGCTACGCGCTTCATGCCGACAAGGCGGGAACAGTAGCGAGCTGCGTGACGACCGCGTCGATTTCCGCATCCGTCGTCTGCCGTCCGAGACTGAAGCGGACGGCGCCCATGCCGATCCTTTCCGGCACGCCCATGGCCGCGAGCACGGGCGAGAGCTCAATACGGCCTGAATGGCACGCAGAACCTGTCGATGCCGCAACTCCGTCGAGGCTCGCAAGAACGTCGGCGCCGATCATGCCGACGAATGAGACATTGAGCGTGTTCGGCAGGCGATGTTCGGGATGGCCGTTCAGCACGACACGGTCGCCGAATCGGTCCTTGAGCGCTCGCCAGAAGCGGTCGCGCAGTGCCTGAACGCGCTCCATTGGCGTGAGGTCACGTACCAAGGCGCAGGCAGTGCCGAGACCGACAGCGAGCAGCGCGCTTTCGGTGCCGGCGCGAAGGCCGCCTTCATGGCCTGCGCCGTGTATCAGGGGCTCCAGCGTTGTGCCGTGGCGGACATAGAGCGCGCCGATCCCCTTCGGGGCGTAGAGCTTGTGGCCAGCGATCGTAAGCAGATCGACCCCAACGATGTCGACCTCGGTCGGAATTTTGCCGACCGCTTGGGCGGCGTCGGTGTGAAAACAGATGGCATGTTCCCTTGCGATGGCGCCGATCTCTTCGATCGGCTGGATCGTGCCGACTTCGTTGTTGGCGTGCATGACGCTAATCAGAATGGTGCCCGGGGTAATAGCGCGACGAACGGCCTCGGGATCGACGCGGCCAGTCCGGTCGACGGGCAGATATGTCACGGTCGCGCCGAGCCGCTCAAGAAATCGGCATGGCGCGAGAATGGCAGGGTGCTCGGCTTGGGTCGTGACGATGTGCTCGCCCTTGTGGCGGAGCGCGAAGAACGTGCCCTTGATGGCTAGGTTATTGGCCTCGCTGCCGCCGCTCGTGAACACGATCTCATCTGGCGCGCAGCCGAGCAGCGCAGCGACCTGGCCGCGGGCGTTCTCGAGTGCCGCCTTTGCTGGCGTGCTCGCCCAATGTCCGCTGGACGGGTTACCGAAGGCCCCGTCCAGGAAAGGTCGCATCGCGGACGCGACCGCTGGATCGATCGGCGTGCTCGCGTTGTAGTCAAGATAGATCGGCATCATGTTCCGAAGCTCCTCGCCGCTTATTCAGAACACGAGCACTTTGTTGGCGGCGAGCGTTGCAGCCGCAAGTTCCGCCATAGTGCTGCGTCGCGCGCCCGCCATGATCTCGGTGTCGGCAATGCCGCGTGCATCCATGCAGGTGCCGCACAGCAGGATTTCTCCCTTGCCGACAACCACTCCCTTCAGCATGCGCTCGACATTGTAGTAGCCGTCAGGCGTCTTCTGGCCCGCCTTCGCGGCCACCACGGCATCAGCCATCAAGAACACGGTGATGCGAGTTTCTGGCTCGCTCTTGGTGAGGGCGAGGGCAAGGCGCAGACCGTTGTAACAGCGTTCGGTGCCGTAGGGCGGATCGTTGAGAATGAGCAGGATCTGCACGGCTGTCCTTTCGTGGGTTTCTCGAGCGCGCTTCCCGAATTCGACTCCAAATCGGTCAAACTGCTTATTCCCCGAGAATACGCCGCCGCTCCTCAAACTCTTCCTTGTCGATCTCCCCGCGAGCAAAGCGCTCCTTGAGAATGTCGAGCGGTGTTCGGCCCGGAAGAGATTGATGCGGCGGGATTGTTCCGTGCCATGGCCCGCCGAACCAGCGGACGAGGAGGACCACGGCGGCGATCAGCACCGCAAGCACCAGGATCATGAAAAGCGGACCGAAAATCATGGCGTTCCAGCCTCCACCCCAACCCATCATCTGCGGCCCCCAACATGCATACCGATCGGAGTCCGTTGGCGCTTGAGCCCACGCGGCGCTGGGCATGAGGCTCAGGGCGGTGCCTCCCGCAGCGACAAATCGGATCAAATATTTCTGCATTGGATTCCTCCATCATCAATGTATGAAGTATTTGCTTCTTCAATTCTTATTCATTTACTCCACCTATCGGCTCCGAATCTTGAGCAAGATCAAGAGAAGGCTCCCGATGCTCCCGCATGAGCACGGCAACTACGGCGCCGGACAGAAGCGTTAGCGCAGCGATCGAACCAATCGCCCATGAGAGGCCGAAACGGTCGGCAATGAGTCCAGCGGCGAGCGCCCCGATCGCGTAACCGAGATCGCGCCAGAACCGGTAGACGCTGAGCGAACGGGCGCGCCAGGTCGGATGCGATGCGTCGGAGACGGCGGCAATGAGGCTCGGGTACACCATTGCTGTGCCGACGCCGAGAAGGAGGCTAGCGATGAACCACCATTCGAACTGGCGCGTCGCCGCGGTCAGGAACAGGCCGGCGGCCTGCACCCACATGCCGGCGACGATCAGGCCCTTGCGCCCCCAGCGGTCGCTCAAGGGGCCGGTGGCGATCTGCAAGATGCCCCAGGTCACGGGATAGATCGCCTTGAGGATGCCGATACGCTCGACGCCAAGGCCGAAGGAGGCGAAGAACAGCGGGAAGATACCCCAGCTCATGCCGTCGTTGAGGTTGTTCACGAGACCGGCTTGCGACGCGGCGAACAGATTGCGATCACGGAACGAGGTGAGCGCGAAGACCTCGCGGAAGCCGATCGGAGCGGACTGCTGCGAATGAGACGAAGCCTCCAGCCGGACGTGGTCGCGCGTGTCGCGGGCGAGCAGGATCGACAATGCGGCCCCCATGATCGCATAGCCGATACCGAGATAGATCGGCACCGGGCGCAGCCCGTATTGCGAGGCGAGATACCCGGTGAGGAACGCCGTGACGCCAACGGCGAGATAGCCGGCGAATTCGTTGAGGCCGACGGCGAGGCCGCGCGACTTTGGCCCGACGAGATCGACCTTCATGATCACCGTCATCGACCAGGCCAGCCCCTGGTTGACGCCCAGAAGCACATTGGCGGCGATGACCCATTCCCAGCTCGGCGCCCAGATGATCATGAACGGAACCGGCAGGCCAACGAGCCAGCCGAGCACGAGAACCCGCTTGCGGCCCCAGATATCGGCGAGCTGGCCCGAGACGAGATTGGAAAAAGCCTTGATGACGCCGAAACTGACAATGAAGGAGACGATGAGGGTCGTCGAGGCGATGTGGAATTCTTCGGCGCCGATCAGCGGCACGACCGTTCGTTCGATCCCGACCATGCCACCGACGAAGGCATTGATCAGCACGAGCAATGCAAACTGCTGCCAGTTCTCCTTGAGGCCTAGCCTGACCCGCGAGCCTGCTGAGCGTGAAACTGATGCCGCTTCGCCCATCAGTCAGGCCGCCACGGCCGCCAGGCCGGAATTGGTGGCCCGGAGCACCGCGGCCTCGGCCGGCGCCGGCGGAATCTCGGCGAGCATGAAGTGGATGAACTCAGCCTCGTCGTCGATCCGGAAGGCCTCGTTGTGGCGCTTTTCGAATCCGATCGTGGACCAGGGCTTGCCGCTCAGGCGGCGGCCGCAAACCGAGCCCGCATAGGCTCCGGGGAGTACCTCGACGTAGTCCGGAAGAGCTTTTAGCCGGCTGATGCTTCGAAACAGGTCCCTTGCGCCTTCGTCGGCACTTACGGCGAGTTCGGTGCGGCCGAGATCGCCGACCATCAGGGTGTGGCCGGTGAGAACGAACCACGGCTCGTCAGCCCGCGTCCGGTCGCTCACCAGGAGGCAGATATGCTCCGGCGTGTGGCCGGGCGTGTGCAGCACCGTCGCCAGGACGTTGCCGAGCGGGAGAACCTCATCGTCGTGCACACCTTTGAACGGGAAGGCAACATCCGCCTCCGCTGAGAGCACATACGCCGCGCCCGCTGCTTCGGCGAGCGCGCGGCCGGAGGAGCGATGGTCGGCATGAACATGCGTGTCGATGACGAAGTGAATGCGCATACCGGCGGTTTCGGCCGCGCGCAGGTAAAACTGGACGTCGCCAACCGGATCGACGATTGCGCCGGCGGCCTTGCCGCCGCAGCCGAAGAGATAGGAGATGCCGACCGGATCGGTGTGCAGGAATTGACGGAGGATCATGGGCTTGCGCTCCCCGCTGTAAATGGATAACATTCAATCATTCTGCTGAATATTTCACTAAGGAGTTGCCGTGTCAAGCACGGGCCCGAAACAGGCAATCTACGAGAGCCTCGCCATGGTGGCGCAGGCACTCGGTCACGCGCACCGGCTCGAGTTGCTGGAGCACCTCGCCCAGGGGGAGCGCAGTGTCGAGGAGCTCTCCGCGAGAGCGAGCCTGACGTTTGCCAACACGTCGCGACACCTACAGATCTTGCGGCGTGCGCGTCTCGTTGAGACGGAACGCCGCGGCAAGCATGTGCTCTATAGCCTCGCAGGCGACGCCGAGGTGGTAGCCCTGATGCACGCGCTCGGCCGCGTCGGCGAGCGGAACGTGGCCGAGATCGACCGCGTTATGGCCGACTATTTCCGTGCTCGTGACGCGCTGGAGCCCGTGTCGCGAGAAGACCTGGTCACAAGGCTGCATGACGGCCTTGTCACCGTCCTCGACGTCCGGCCGGAGGATGAGTTTGCGGTCGGACATCTTCCCGGCGCCCTGAACATCCCGCTTGCCGAGCTTGAGCGTCGCTTAGGCGAGCTTCCGGCAGACCGGGAGGTGATAGCCTATTGCCGCGGTCCTTACTGCGTCCTCTCCTTCGAGGCCGTATTGGCGCTGAGGGGGCGCGGCTATCTCGTCCACCGGCTCGAGGACGGCTATCCTGAATGGAAGGCTGCGGGCTTGCCGATCGAAGGGGTCGCCTGATCCATGACACACCTGGCGAGTCTCATGGATCAGGAGGCAGGCGATAGGCAGCGCGCACGCGCGGCGTGGCCGATCGTGAACGGCAAGGATCACGCAGCTCCCTCCGTGTTCCGGCCGGAGGCTCTGCTGCGCGAGGCACGCCGGCAGAAAGAGCTGCCGCTCGTCAGCGTTCCTCCAGTGTGCGTGCTCGATCCCGACGGCGACGTGGTGCGGCTTCTCAAGCGAACCGGCGCAGGCCGCACGCACGAGGGGTGGGCCTGTTATCACACCGAGCTCGTCGCCTTCGACCTCGACGGCATTGGCGAAGTTGGCATCATCGGCTGCGCAGTGGGCGCTCCGTTCGCAGTGCTCGTGACCGAGCAGCTCTTTGCCTCCGGCTGTCGGCTGCTGGTGAGCGTTACGTCTGCCGGCCAGATCACCAACAACGGACCGACGCCCTACTTCGTGCTGATCGACCGCGCCCTGCGTGACGAGGGAACGAGCTACCACTATCTTCCACCGGCGACCTTTGCCGAGGCGCCCGACACAAAGCTTCTGGCACGAGTCGAGGAGGCCACGTCGGGGCTTTCCGGCATTGCCGTTCACCGCGGCGCGACCTGGACAACAGATGCGCCCTACCGCGAAACTGAAGCCGCGATTGCGTCTGCACGCGCTCTGGGAGCGCTCGCCGTGGAGATGGAAGCCTCGGCTTTGTACGCCTTTGCCGCTGCGTCGCGGCGCTCTGTCGTCTGCTTTGCGCATGTGACGAATGCCATGGCCCAGACTGAGGGCGATTTCGAAAAGGGCGAAAGTAATGGCGCTGCCGCAACGATCGCTGTCGTTGCCGCAGCGGCACGGGCTTGGTTGTCATCCGCCACGGCCGAGCCGCACGCCTGAGAGGCAATCGATATATAGCCATCCAGCCATCCACCATTCCGAGGCGCGAACGCCGAACCCACGCTGTGTGGTCGCCGGTAGGGACCAGAAGCACGATTGGGCCGTGAACACAAAAGGAAGGTGGTCGTAGTTTTGAGAGCGTTGGGAGGTTACGCCGCCGGTGTGGCGTAGAATAGCGCGAGCTTGGCGCACCCGACAGGATTCGAACCTGTGGCCTCCACCTTCGGAGGGTGGCGCTCTATCCAGCTGAGCTACGGGTGCATCTCAATTTCGCCTAGCCCGATCGACCTATGAGGGTCAACGGATACGGCCTTCACAAACCAGTCCCACGTCACGGTCGCCGGGCGACTACGCCCCGCTATCCGCTGTTCCGCCCCCGTTCTCCGAAAAATGCTTACGCGGCGCTTACGCGAAAATTTCTCGGGGTTTGGCGGCGTTCGTAGGCTTACTCAAGCTACTGTTTTCACGAACCTTTCTTCAGTTACTCACTAACGAAACACCCTTGACATCAGCCTTCGGAGGGCAACGCTCTATCCAGCTGAGCTACGGGTGCCTGCGTCGTTGTTTAGCCGATCGGGCCGGGCCGGGCAACG
>Ga0209952_1001630_pt1 | contig 18377 bp, 23 predicted proteins | sample ThiBiot_750_biof_2_FD_183951 | JGI IMG/M metagenome (GOLD analysis project Ga0209952, IMG submission 183951) | Wastewater bioreactor microbial communities from Cape Town, South Africa - Thiocy_cont_750_biof (SPAdes) | ecosystem: Engineered > Bioreactor > Thiocyanate-remediating >...
GAAAAGTTCTTATCAAACAAAATACTAAAACAAAAAGATGGCAGAAGAGAGAGAGAGAGTGAGAATAAATACGATTTTTTTCTCATTGGTTAATTTATGACGTCAAGATGAAAGAGGATTTTTCATGGATGACTCATCGATTTCTAGAAAAAAATAATAATAAATCGATTGTGTTTTTTTTCTGCTTCTATATAAACCGTTGGTTGGATCTTGAATTGAGTCATTTCAATGAGTTTTCTTGGGAATCTCGGTAAAAAAGCTGTCGAAAAAGCTTACGATCTTGCAGCTAAAGTCGAAGGTGGCCGTGATTATTTAACAACAGCTGCGAATACAGTTAATTCATTAGTTAAAGGCAAAGATGCTCGGTATGAGAATTACAAGAGTTTTTATTTCTACATTGAATTTGACTGATTTTTATTTTGAAGAGTTTATTTAAAACCTGGCAATGTCGTGCAATTCATTTCTCGATCATCAGCTCGTTCGATTCAAATCGTTGTTGGCAAAGATACAAATGAGCTCGTCTGTGATGCTATCGGTGGTACGGGACCATTCTTTCCCAATGCTTATTGGCTCGTTGTATGCAGTCAACATGGTCGATATTTCTTTCACAATAATTACAATTATCTTGCGATTAAAAATGGCAAAATCTCTATAATTCCATCGTCGGCCAACGAAAAACCACCGAGTGAAGGTGAATTTCGTGTTCAAGATGTTTTAGGTTCAGCACAAGCTATTTATTTCGAATCAGTTAGTATGCCTGGATATTTTATCAGTTTTGACGAAGATGGAAATCCAGGTGATGAGAATAAACTGAAAATTAAAGACAAATCTTCACAATTAGAAATTCAACTGGTAGATTTTGAAATGGTTCTTTTTTTTTGTATTTTCAATTTCAATTTATTTAGGTTGCCTATGGACCTGGTATTAATCCTGAAAAAGACGATAATACAATTGAAGCGTCCAGTGAACCAGCACCACCACCTTACTGGGCAGCAGCAGCAGCTGGTTCAACTTCGCCAACATCTAATTAACAATCATCATAGATCAACTTGAACAAATGTTTTCTTTTTTTTTATAACTATATTTCATTGTGTAAATTGAGGATCCAAGGAAAAACGCGTATCTTATTAGAAAAGTCAAATAAATCTCTACATCAATCGAGAAGAAAAACACAATCGAATGCCATCTATACATGAAAATTTCTATAGGTTATTTATCGTTCATTTGTCGACCAGTAGAAGACCAAGAAAAGAAAAGAAAAAAGCAAAGTCATAACACAACAAAAAACACATTACCATATTGCCTTTTGTTTATTCGAATAGATTGTTTCGATGTTAACTAACATTGAACGAGATTCGATTAAATCGATGATTAAAACATAAATAAACACGAAATTCCAAAAGAAAGCAATGAGTAATCATAAACGTTCGCTCGAAGATTACGGCTTTTTAGCAAATTTAAAACGACGTCGGCATCTTTCGCCACAAAATTCGAATATTGATTTAAACACAAGTAATGATTCAGTCTTATCATTACGCAAAAAAACTCGAACGAAATCAAAAAATTCACTCCATGAATCCAATGGACATACGACGCCTCGTGTAAGACAACCTACTCGCATTTTTAGCCCACGTTTTATATTTTTCTATTTATTAATTAGAAAACATCATCTCGCCATCAGACATCATTTCGACAATTGACTGAAATCAATTTGCCTAATTGGGAACGTATTTGTCCGCATATCGATCAGATTCTTTCGAATAAGCATATACAATCAGGTGTATTCGCTCATGAAGTACAATTAGTTCAACAAGAACTCGAAGCTTTACTTTCGATGGCGTTCGTTCGCGAAGCTATACTCAAAGAAATGTCGAAATCATCGAATCACGATAATCTACGTTCGAAAATTCGCAAATATCAAGAAGTCGAACGTATTTATTCGACGAAAAACTTGCCGAAGAAAAAGCCCGAACCAACAAAATCGAATCATCATCAGCTAACATCAAAAGCCAACGGACTCTTCGATCGGCAAGTCGCTTTAGCACCGATTGAAGGCGCACGTATCGATCATATTTGGTCGGATATGAGTACATATCACTATCAAATCTCATCGAATGATCTAACTACGCTCGAGAATCTCGTTGAATTCGATCGAAATCTCGAAACTCAATTTGCTCAACTCATCGACGATTATCAACAGCAATTATTCGATGAAACGACATTTCTCGATCGATTTCATTCGAAGAATTTCGAAACTTTAGTCGAAATATCTGAAATCAATCCACTTCTATCACATTATGTCGATCATACGACATTGAGCAGTTTTCAAACGAAATTATACGAACATATTGGTCAAACATCACCGGTCTACAAAACGCCGATTTCAAGTCCGATGCACGGTCGACATCTCGTCAATCATCACGAATCGAATTCTCATCTACGAATCTCGCCTCGTTTACATCGAACGAATTTCTTTTCGAATCTCGACGATGAACTCGATGGTGGTAGCCTATCATTTCTTAAATCGAAACGTAAAAGTCAATTTCAACAATCTAGTCCTTGTTCAGCAATGAAATTTCAACAATCAATCGAACATGTTCGAGCTTATTTAAACAATTCAATTGTTCAACAAACCGAACATGTCAAACGGCAGCTATTTGTCGAACAAAAATCGCTCACAAAAAAACGTAAAACAACTCAACTAATCAATGAACAACAGTCAATGGATAAATTTCAACAGAAACTAACTCAGATTCTTCAACTTGTACACGAATGTTCAATGTTAAGTACGTGTGCTCTTCAACGTGCACGTTTACAAATCGATAATGAAGAGATCTGGTCGAAATTGAATTCGATCGAACATGATCTCGAAACGTACGTTGAAAAACTCGATACAACCGGTGGACAATCGAATTCTGTAGCCAAAGACAAAACCTATCAAAATCTCGAACAATTAATCAATGAATGGCATAAATACAATCAACAATTTCAGCAACAATTCGACGCTATCTGTCCTCTAGATATTTGAATGAGATCAGCAATCTTCTTTTTTTTTATATATGTTGTCTTGTCAGAGAAACGAAAAACGAGACACGATCACAGATCTGTCATAAAAATAGAATCTTTATGTTGTTATATTAACTATTGTTCGCTTGTTTCAGATGTCGACAACTCGTTATGTTGATTATGAATCAACTTGTCCACGTTGTCAACAAATCATTCAAACAATCGATCTGACTTATCAACAAGGCATATTCATCTACGATCTAACGTACATCCAACAAGAACTCGAGTCAGTTTTGATTGCGGCTAAACAACGGCAAAAACAATTAGTCGAACACGATGGCGAAGAATTGCAATTGCCGAATACGTCGATGATTTGTTTGGTGAACGGCGGAAAAAAACAACGAGATTTTAAAGCCGAACGTGAACGACGACGCAAAGCGTTCAATGGACATCCGACAAAAAAACGACGAATGAAGAAAAACATCGTTAAACAAATTCATTCGACTGTAACGAAATTTCAAATCAATCAAATCTACACACCGGATCAATTCTGGTTGAAATTAGTCGATTTTCAACAGGATCTTAGTCGATCAATTGATTGCTTGCAAAAATTGATTCATATCGATGAAAATCTCTTGGAAAATATCGACGATGAACTAGCCAAAGAATTTGTTCGAACCAAAGAATATGTTCTATTGAATGATAACGATTATCAACATCCGGAATTGAATTCCTCAATTGTCATTCAACGAAATCAACGATTTCTTCGTTTAATCGATCGATTATCAAATAATCATCGATTGAAACGAAAATATTCAGCTATGATCGAGACCGATGAATATCCAACAGATGTTTTTCAATATTTTCAACAGAATTCTCCGTATGTGTGAATATGCGTACAAAAAAAATCTGTATATGTTTTTTGTCTAGGATATTTACATCGAAATCAGCTGAATTCGAGTATCGTCTTCGTGAATCTCTTCAATTAGAACGTTTAGCTCTTCGACGTGCTGAAAAACAACATCGATTCAATGAAATCTCCATTCAAATGTCAGATATTGACGAAAAAATTCTCGAAATTACGAATTCAATTCGTCAACGCAAACGGCCAAGTGAAAATCTTCTCTCACAATGCAAATCTCTCAGTCCAATATCAACTAGCAATCAGTCAAATGACGATCAATCATGGCGAAAAGGTCGTCGTCAATCGACATTACGCATCTACGATGAATTAGAACGTTTAATCAATCAACGAATGCAATTCGATAAACAACTCGATGAACGAAATCTCTCGTTCGACATCAGTTATTGACGAACTTTTTTTCTTTTTTTTTTGTCTTTATTAGATCAGATTGAATCTTGTTTTAGCTGTACATACACATCTAATATTTGAACAATTTTGCTTCCATTTATTATTTATTTATGTTGTAGATTAGTTTTGCATATGAATGGAGAAGAAACATTCGAAATCGAAACGACGTTCGAATAATAATAATAATAATAATAACGAACATGAATTATTATTATTACCATCACTATCATCATCATCGTCGTCATCGAGAGATGATTTTTCATTATTAACAACTGATAAACAACAGCGAACATCAACAAGAATTCAGCAATTTGAACGAATTGCCGATTTTCGACAAGATTTGTTTAGTAATCAAACTCAATTGTTTTCGACAAGCTCTCAAAAACGAACGAGAACGGACGACGATGATCAACATGAACAACATAAACGAATTCGTTCCGAACAAGTCAATTTGAACGAAACCGAAAACGAACCTCCACGTCCTACAACAATTCAACGTCGATCAGTATTTCTCTGTCAACATCTCGGTTTCAACAATCAACATCATCAACATCTATCATTCAATCAACTTCTTCCAACGTCTCATTCATATGACTCGAATCTCTCGAATTATTTTTCGTCATCATTTGCCGATCCATCTTCGATTCTATCCAATTCTTTATTAGCACCGCCGCCATTACGTACGACGAATTTCGTTTTCGATAACAAACAACCATCATGTATGAGTGCAACAACTATTCATCGGACAGGAAATATCTCGCCGGCACATTCAGATACATCGACAGAATCGACATCGACATGTTCATCTGATGAACAACAATTTCACTTATTTCACTATCAAACAACACGTTCGAATCGAGAACGAGAAAATTACGAGCAATTATTGGATTTAGCTGCTAAAATCGCCGATCCAAATCGTTTCAAACAAGTTAATCTTGAACAATTCGTTTCCTATCGATATAAAACACGAACATCAACCGATTTGACGGCTTGCGTGATTTGTATGTCGAATTTTAAAAACGGTCAACGTATTCGTGTACTTCCATGTCAACATGAATATCATTCGAACTGTATTGCACGTTGGTTTACAATGAATTCATCGTGTCCGATCTGTCGACGAGATAATTTCCTTTCGAATTAACTTGAAAATTTGCTTGTATAGAAAAAAAAATTTTGTTTTTTTCGTCTTCTCGATGTTTCTTTTTTTTTTTTGGTTTATTTGTTGTCGTGTCTTCCTCTTGATTCTCGTTTTTTTTTTGTTCTGTATGTATATGTATCCGTCAGTTTTTTTTTCGTTCCTAAGAAAATTAATCATTGAACTAACCATGTGCGTTGTTTTCTTCAATTATTCCGCAAAACGAAAGCTTCCGCTTGACTTTCTCTGCTTTCAACCGCAAGGGAAACAAGAAAACATAGAGTCTAGTTCCGTTTCTAATCAAAAGAAGAAAAAAAAATAATATGTATACATACAGAACGAAAGACTCAACTGTATAATTAAGAGAGAAAGAAGAAAAAAACGACACGTCGAGCATGTTTCTCGGCCGTGTTCCTTTTTTTCCTCCCTCTCTCTCTCTCTTTCACTTAGCTTTTTTCTCTTCATTCGCTCGTTCAGAACGAACAAATGTCTGTTCTTCGTATTGAGAAAATGAGGCATACACACACGCACGCACAATTGTCGGAGAGAAGTGGGTCTGATTATATTGTATACATACACATGCAAATAGTCTCATTTTTCTTTTCTTTTGCAAACTCGAAATTTCGTCGTTTTTGTTGTTGGTTTTTATTTTACAACAAAACAAAACATGTTCGTATATGTTTCAGATGATGATAACATCGAAAGAAAATTCAGCTAGTTCGATTTCTCAACCGATCGGTAAGTTGATTTCAACTTGAAAACACTATCGAATTTAATTTTTTGTTATTTAGATTCGAATATGAATAGAATTCCTCGTTCGTATTCGACAATCGGTTACGATTATCATCATTATAATCCTTGGCAAAAGCCAATTTATCCAATGTATCATTATCCACAAGCAAATTATTCGCTAACATCTACGCCCGGTGTTTCATCGTCATTAGAAACAATCAATAAAACGAATTTCTCTCGACGGCATAGTAAAATATTACGTAACATTTGATTTTTGTAAATCTTTCGTTCTAGCTGAATCAGTTTTGCCAACATCGACGACCTCGGTTTATCCGTCATCTTCATCAGCAAGTTCATTTAACTATTCACCTACGACGACGCATTATCAGTCCTATTTCTCTTGGAATCATCCGAATTCATCGTTAATTCGTACGCATAGTGATTATCCGTCGTCAAGTAAAATCTCTTTGTTCTTGTTTATTATTATTATTATTATTTTTATTTTAAAAAAAGCATTTCCACGTGTTAATCCAATCAATTCCGGACTATTGGTAGCACACAAGTCAACAGAGAATCTTTCACAAACGAATCCAATTAACTTTCCAACGACAACAACGAATCCTTATCCATCGTATTTTCATATGATTCCACCGATGAATTTCTCACTACCGCCACCAATATCTCTGCCGACGACGAATTCGAATGTGGCGGCAGCAGCAGCAGCAGCAGCAGCAGTACGTCCATCGAAAAGAAAACGTTCACATTTAACTGCACGACTTCGTCAAGAAATTCTTCAACTCAAAGCAAATAAACCGACGATATTCGTTTGGGAAATACAACAAAATCTTCTACAAAACGGTATTTGTACCGCTCAAACGCTGCCACATGTAAATAACAGTTGATTATTTTCGATATAAAAAAAAACAAGAACAAAACTTTTGCTTTTTAGGCAACAATGATTCAGAAAATTCTCAACGAATCGAATCGTAGTCAAGTAAAACCCGAGCCTAAAGTCATTGAAACTATTCCTACGAAACAGCCGCCAGTCACAATTTGTCTCTCACCTTCACAATCTCCGGCTTTATCCGACGGTGAAACAGGCTCCGAATGTTCGATCTGTCTCGAAACATATCGAAGCGGACAAGAAGTGAGCATTCTCTCGTGCTCACACGAATATCATTCATCATGTATCAAAGAATGGATGATAAAAAATCGGTCCTGTCCAATGTGTAGAAAAGATATACATAATCAACCTCAATTTGTTACTTTACTTATCTAATCGATGCTCTACGAATAAAGAAAAAGTTATTTTTTGCTTTCTTTCTTTCGTGCTTCTTCCGTTGTATGTATATAAAACAAGAAAATGCTGCTTTTTTGTTGCTAACATTCAATCGAAAACGATTTATCAATGTTTACGTATGAAGAAAAGGCAAACAAACGAGTTTTTTTTTTTGATAAAAATTTTGTGATTTCATATAACGAATAGGCTCATTGAATGTTTAATTTTTTGTTGAAATTCTTTTCGGTTTTTTTTCTTCATATTCAAATAAAATCGAATAGATGGAGAAAATCTTATACGAGACAGACCTGTTTTGATAATAAAATATCCTTTAGTCATCCTTATTTTTCTCAATTGAATCTTACAGAATATCTGATCGTTTTTTTTGTCAAAAGAATAAATAGTTCTATTTCCGTTTCAATTTAACGGAGAAGTAGATAGGTAACAAAAGATTTGATTTAAACAAAAATAAATAAGGTTAAAGTCGAAGACAGGAACGCTTCTATAATTATATCAACTATGATAGCGATCATGCGATTTCCAGGTAGTTCGTCGTTAAGATTGACTCAATTAAATAGCAATACTATTCTTGAAAATAATGTTTATTTTGTTTTAATACGTTTATATGATGAACATCGTTTCAAACTTTGTATATCAAATATATGATTCTGCTAAAAAGAAATTTACAAATTATTTTTTTATTGCTGCCAGTCTGCTGTGTTTGTAAGTGTCGTTATCACAAGTTTCATTTTTTACTTGAATTAGTCGAAAACTTGTTGACATTTTCGTTTTTTCTTTGTCTGAATATTTTGTGAAGATTTTAATCTAGTCGTTCCCATTCAAAACTAAAGGGATTTATGCACGAACAGTTGAGATCGCCGTTGTTTTTCGGTCTATGTGCGACATTCATTTTACCTTGTTCCAGTTGAATAATTTACTATTATCTTCTGATTTTAACAATTATCTATGCATGAAATATATCAAATAAATGCTTAATGTATATCCATTTCCTTTCGAAACGAAGAAAATGACTTAGAAAATAATTGAAATCAAGCGAATAAAGATAGTTTCTTTTATTAAATGAAATTAAAAGAAGAAAAAAAAACGCAGAAGATACCGGAAAAGCTGATACATAGAAAAAGTTTTATTATAATTCATTTATTTGTTTTCTTCGTTCCATAAGCATTCGAACAATTGACATCATTCAAGTCATAGACTAGTTCTATTCTTTACTACAACGTTCAATCATCTCGGTAAGTCGAGAGTATGAATTGCCTAGAGCTAGTTTCGGTATTTGTCTTTTTCAATTGAAACAAGTTAAAATGACTGTGATTGTTTTCTTCCGCTCTCTCTCTCTCTCTTCTCGTCGTTTCGATAAGAAGAAAAAAAACGAATCTCGTTTTCGTTTCTGTCTTTTTGATTATGCGATCAATTGTATTTGTCATCAATCGGATCAGATCATGTTCGTTTGACTGCACACACTCTCTCGAACATTTGAATGACATTTGAATTTTTGATTTGTTTCTATAATTATCAAAAAAAAAAGAAGAATCTCATTTCTTATAAACATATTCAGTCTATTAACCAAAATAGTTGTGTCTTGTTCGTTTTTTATCTTATTTCGAAATCAATCAGATTTCTAATTGAAGATGTGCGATATGTACATGGTAAACGTTTCACATATTTGTCGGTTCTTATTTTATCATTAATGTTCAACACTGATTGTGATCTTTTTTTCTTCTACTTATTCATTGTTCTTTATGCGCGTACTTTTTGTCGTCGTTCAATAATGATGATAAGTTCTTTGTAATTAGCTGCACACACACACACACACTATCTTCTTTTTCCCTATTGATAGGCATAGAGCAGACATGCAGAGGCCCTAAAGGAATGCAATACTAATTTTACTTTGATCATTTCAGCGGAATAACTGACGGTGACAGCGACAAGCAAGAGCAAAGCAAATTATATTGCGTTAACACCTCGTTTTTTCCTCGTGCGCTCGCTCAATCTGTGTCTTTCTCTCATTGGTTCTTTGTTAGGATTCATATTTTTTCTCCTAACATCGTCATTCTCATTGTTAGATTGATGAAAATGTCTTATTCTTCTTTTTTTTCTTCTTCTTCTTCGTCTTTCCGAAGGAAACTATTTCGTAGGCGGACATTATCACGCTCGAATGATGATCGGCCTCATCAGAATGAGTGCGCATGCACGAAGCTTTCTTTTCTGGTAACATGTGTATGTCTCGTTTTTTTTCCAATTTCCAAGTCGAGTTATCGCAAATGACTGTCGGTACTTGTGTGAATAAAGAATAGATAAGCAAAAGAAAATAACAAGTTTTTTTTCTTCTTCTTCTATCGGAATATACATATTTGTAACGAGTTGTTAATCAAATGGAAATGAGGGTAATTACTAGAAGAAGACGAATATGAACCTGCTGTGTATTTTGATCGATGATCATCATAGATGAAATAAAACACAACAAAATCAAGATGATAATTGTTTAGATCAAAATAGTCTTGTTTCAGGCGTCAAATATAAGAATCAATAAATACAATGTATTTATTTAATTGCACCTGCTGTTTATAATTACTATTGAATAAACGATCAATATGTTATACACTAGAGGGTTTTTCAAATCGAATCAAAGTATAAAAAAAACACAGTTAATTATAGATTTAATAATTATGATAAAGTTAGAAAATTCCTTGAGTTTGTCTCGATTTTTTTTCTTTATCGTCGGTAGTTCATTCCGACAAAAATAACCTTTAGGTTTTTTCATGATTTTCACAAGAACAGATTCAATATAAAAAATGTCAATGTCAAACTAGATGAATCAAGAAACAAAAATGATCTTCTATGGTATCTTTGAAAAGAAAAAAATATACAAACAAATCTGTCTGAGAGAGAGAGAGAGACGATACGGCAAATAATCAAAATGATTATTTCTCGAGGATATTTTGTTTTAATTCTGAAACAATTGTTGTTTATGAGGAAACGTTTTGTGTCTGTGTGTATGTGTGTGTTCGTATAATCCTAATTATTTCGATTGTTGTTGACTTATTCATGGCGACAATAACAAACGGATCGTTTTCTTCTTTTTTATTTTATTTCTTTTCTTTAATTAAAATCTTTCAGGCGTCTGATATTTGATTGGATTATATGAAATTTCGTGTTCTATCTAATCGAGTGATGAACAGAAAGCAATTTTCATACCGACTCACGAATGAACAAATGTTCGTAGATTATTTCAAGCAGAAAAATTCTATGAGTTGATAATAACCGAAGAAAATGTCGCTTCCGCTGGGAATTTCTTACTGATGACCAATGTCCTTGTCTAACGACGTCGTTAATCAAGCAGAAGTTTTTACTTTCTCTCTCTCTCTTTTTCTCTGTTGGTGGTCAGCAAGATAATAATAATAAAAAAAAGCCAGGGAAATATATGTATCGTTATCGGATTCAGGTACAACGCAACGCAAGAAACGAAGAACGACTAAAATAGACTGAAAAAGAAGGAAGAAATAAGTAACCAATCATGACACGACTCGAGAGGAAAAAGAAGTTCAGCCAACCAATAGTTAATTTGTTCTCTTCTTTTCTTCGCCTACTTGATTGCAATAAAGTGCTTAGGCGTCGTCTTATGAAGAAAGAGAGACGAAAGGAAGAAGAAGAAGAAGAAGAAGCAGCAGCAGCAAAAAAGGTAACCAGTGAGAAAAAAGAAAGAAATAGGGAAGATACGAATCAGCTCATTCGAGTAGAAAAAAAAAGCAGAGAGAAAAGAGGAGAGAGACGAGTGCTGCAAAAAAAGAGACCGACAAACAATCGGATTTGCTGCCGGTAGGGTATCTTATGGTATTTTTCTCTCCCTCTCTCTCGTTTTTCTTCTTCTCTCTTTCTCTCTTTCTTCTCGTTATACGCTTGCACGATTTTTCTCTTGTATATGTGTTTTGTCTCGATGCTTTCAGTTGTAAGCGCACAAATCGAGCGTTCACACGAGGCTAACTAACCGAATCCGTGCGAGCGTTGTCCGCCCGCCCGCCCGTGTGTGATCCGAAACAAGTTCCAACTCACTGAACTGTAAGTCGTTACTAATATTCTCGATATATATATATATATATGTAAAAAAAAGCCAAGCGTGTAAGAAAAAAAAAGGGAGAAAAGAAAACGGAAAATATTTTTTTTATTTGAAAAGACAATCAAGATATTCGATTGTATCCCGTAGATTTTCTTCCTTTTTCTTTTCAATTATTATGATTTTATTCGGAATCTTATATTGGAAAGAAAACATACGCCCCGATGAATGACTGTTGATGATCAATAAATATATGATTCAATGAACATTAAATATATAGTTGAATAAATCACAAGCAGAGAAATATAGACATTTAGAGAGAGTTATATGTAAGAAAAAACACGCGAAGAAAGTTTGCTTTTTCGAAAAGAGAATATCAGCATCATCATCATCATCATGTGGTAAATAGTGAAAATCAAGACAATTGTTTCTATTCGAATTTCTATTTGTCTTTTTTTCTCTAGTTACTTCATTCAACAAAACTCAAATCCACTCCGACTACGAAGAATACAATGGATATTCATAATGATTTATCAATGCCACATAAAGGTAAGATCGACATCAAACATGCGTTCTACTTCGAAAGTGATTGTTTGTGTATCTAACAAGTTTTAATAAGCAATCGAATTTTGCTTGTTGTTATTATTGTTATTATTATTATTTCTTATTGTTATTGTTTTGATAAGAAATTAGAATTTGATCAATCAATCACTGCACCGTCGTATGATCTCGATCTAACGGTGTAATGAATTTCAAGTATTGCTACCTTTCTCTCGTTTTTTTTTAATATTAATCATGAATATTCAATGAGAATAATTTGTAAATTTGAATAATGTTTTACGTTTAGGCCATTCAGGAGTTAATCAACTTGGAGGTTTATTTGTTAATGGTCGACCCTTACCGGATAGTACACGTACACGTATAGTCGAATTAGCACACAATGGCATGCGTCCTTGTGATATAAGTCGATGTTTACAAGTGTCCAATGGATGCGTATCGAAAATTCTTGCGAGATATTACGAAACAGGTTCAATTAAACCACGTGCAATCGGAGGTTCGAAACCTCGTGTAGCAACAAACGATGTTGTTCAACGTATTGCGCAATATAAACGTGAAACACCGTCCATATTTGCATGGGAAATACGAGATCGACTTCTAACGGAAAATATTTGCAATCCGGAAAATATACCGAGTGTATGTGTTAGATTTTTTTTCTTCGTTTTATATGCATAGAAGTTCGTTTTCTTTTTAGGTTTCATCAATTAATCGAGTTCTACGAAATCTTGGTTCGAAATCTTTAGATTCAATGAATAGTCATGAAACGTACTATTCTGTTGATAATAAACTTCGTGTTTTACATGGTCAATCATGGCCATCGTCATCATCGTTCTATGTTCATCATCAAGGCGCTCAGCCACCATCAACAGCCTATTCAACAAGTGGAGATTCGAATTCTGAATACAAACATCAAGCCAATGAGATGAATCATGGACATCATCAAGATCTCGGAGGTAGACACATCTCATTGGTTATTCATTTATAAAAGCGAGATAACAAAAAGAAGAGAAAAAAAAGAGTAGCTTGTCACTATTTTACAGATGTTCAATCTGTTCTAATCCGTATTTGTTCCACATCGTTGCTAGCATTGATTTTATTCATTCATTTGTAAATGACAAGAACAAAAAAGAAGAAGCAGCAGTAGCAGCAGGACATTCTATGTTTTTTTCCTCTTTCTTTAGATTTAACCGATGCAAGTAATGACAGCAAAACGGCTATAAGAGATAGTCTAAATGAGAATGATGAAGCTGTTCAAGAACGTTTGAAATTAAAGCGAAAATTACAACGAAATCGAACGTCATTTACACAAGAACAAATTGATGCATTAGAACAAGGTTTGCTATTTTTAAAAAAAATGATGAATCAAAAAAAGACAGAAACAATATATTCTTTTTCTTCTTTTGTTTGTCTATGAATAGCTTTCAATGGAACACATTATCCCGATGTGTATGCACGAGAAAAACTTGCACAAAAAATTAGTTTACCCGAGGCACGAATTCAGGTATTTTAAAATAGACGCCTCTTTTTTTTTCTTTTTGATAATCATGTGTTATTATAGGTTTGGTTTTCGAATCGTCGAGCTAAATATCGTCGAGAGGATAAAGTTAAAGGTCGTCGTCAACAACAACAATTAATCAATGATATGGGCGAAAATATGCGTCCATCAGGTTCAACTCCACCTCATTCTCAATCTCAACAAACACAACCAACATCATCCGCATCGTCATCAGCATCTCTCTATCCTCAAGTACTTCCAAACACGAATGATCCACATTCTCATCATCATCATCATCAATATGGTGCATTTAGTTCGGGTTTTACTGCTGGTCAAATGGCTGCAGCCGTTGCTTGTAGTTCAACGGGCTATCCAACATTTTTCCCAAGTAAATCAAATTCTTTCTTTCTTTTCTCGTAATTGAATTTTCGATTTAATCGAAATGTCTATACCCCGAAGAAATCTGAAGATAATTAACACATAACTCAATTTTTCGATTTCTTCTTCTTTTCACAGGTTCAACACGTGGTTACGAAGGACTTAGTCCATTCAGCACACCTTATAATCGTTCATGTCCAACGTATTCATCAAGTATACCCACTAATCTCTCATCAGGTAATTCACACATACAAACAAATCAAAACAAATCAATTTCGTTTCTTTCTTCGACAGATTTAGATCACATGAAAAACATGTCATCATACGGTGGTGCGCCGCATATTTGGTATTCACCGATCTTACCTTAGAACTGAGAATTAACAATTGGTCAACGTTTTGTTTTTCTTTTCTTTTTCTTTTTCCTTTTGTGAACATTTATTAATTGTATCATATTGCTCGTTTGTTTTTCTTCTTCTTCTTCTTCTTCTTCTTCTTCTATATTGTCGTGTCTTCTTGTTTTTATATTTTCAATCAAATAGATATCTAAAAATGAGCATTCATTAAATATCTCAATGTAGAAATATGATTTCATTTCATGTTTACTTATGGTACATCGAGAACATTTGAATGTCTTCGAGATTGAAAGAGAAATTTCCTTGACTTGCAGGTATGTTATGACTTTTAAAAATATCGTATTAAATTTATTACGCGGGCAAATTCAACAATCTTCGTTTTTATTAAAAAAAAGGCATAGAAATCGTTTTGTTCAAACAACATTTCTATCATTTTCAATGTTTTCTTTGTTTAAATTGTCGAAAATCGATTTCTTATGAATTATTTTATCTCAATGAAAAATTGCAATTTGATGTAAATGAAAATTTTCGAATTTTAAAAAGTTCTTTTTTTTCTCGGTGGTAGATTACTAATCCGCAAATATTTTGTGAACAATGTTTCTTTCAACGTTCGTCAATCTGCTATCAATGTAAAAAACATTTTAAATCGAACAACAGTTGATTGAATGAATTGATTTTTAGTTTTGTCTGCATGAATTGTTATCAAACATTACGAAATCGAATATTCCATTCGCAAAATCAACGTCTCTATTGTGAAATCTGTATGAATGAGCTTGAACCAAACTTGCAATCGATTGATGTTGCTCAACAATCATTCCAAACTCGACAATGTCGAAAATGTGGTTTGAATTTCGAAGATAATCAAATGATTTCTATGTATCAATCGGATTGTATACGTTGTGTTTATTGTCAAATTCGACTTGTTAATCAAGGTTTTTTTTCGGCAAGAAGATGCATGTTTCTATTGTTTGAATTGTCAAATTGAAACAGGATCATGCTGTCAAATTTGTCATGAACCATTTCTAACCGGAGAGTATTTTAGTCAATTCAACGGACAATTTATTCATCAGACTTGTTTTCGGTGTGATTTTTGTCGACAGATTATTGATAGGAAAGGTTTTGCATATGACATTCTAAGTTATGATAAACCTGATTCTGCTGAAATTGTTCTACCTGATGGAACTAAATTCTTCTAGTATTTAGCTATCGGTAGTATGGTGAATCCAATTTCTCTTCATCTTCGAGATTTTATACCGCTCGTTTCTTATCCAGCTATTTGTCCTGATTATAAACTAATCTTTCGTGGAATGGCTGATGTGGAACATTGTTCAGGCACTCAATTCCATAGTGTTGTTCATCTTCTTTCAGAAGATCAAATGACTTGTTTAGATAAATTCGAAATGGGATACAATCGAATCATTGTCAATTCGATTGATTATCAAAATAGTTGAGGGGTGAGGGTGAGGGTGATGATGAATCTCATAATGATGAAGATAATAAAGAGAATATTTGTAGTTAAGTGTGATTTTTTTATATGATTTAATAAAATTGAGTAAATTAAAGAGAAAATCCAGCTGAACATGTGTCGAAACATCTTTATAAATTGATCTATCGAGATAAAGCTTGAGATTGTCATCAATATTTTTGATTTAAAATTGAACAAGAAATATTCTCGAAATATGACGAAGTGAATGTGATGAAGTCACGTCATTCGAATCGAATATTATGAATATTCGCAATCTTTGTTTGACAATTAATGAAGAATCAAATTAAATCACTTTATTCTGTTAGTAAAAAACTCTACGAAGATTTGCCAATTGAACTGATTTTGCTTTTCGTTGTAGCAAAAACTTATTTATCCGAAGAATTTCGAGCGACAATCTACGGAACTTATCATTTCACTTATGAATTCCGTGAAAGTGGAATTGGCATTTGTGACAATCAAATCTTTTGGTTAGTCTCATGTCCTGATCCCATACAATGGCTCTTTAAATTTCAAACTGAATTTTGAAAATAAATCGATCTCACTGCAAAAACAAAAAGGGTTTCTGATAATGAGCAACAAAACAGTCTCGAAATTATTAGCGCAAAAGAGCATTTTATTTCGAAAAACGACTCTTGTTGCAGAAATAAAACAATTCTATACATAAAATAAGCACTAATACATCTTAAAATCATTGGATCAAACTTAATGAGCTCTATTTACACGTAGAAGTCTTATTTAAAAGCGAGCAATATCAATAAGATTATTCTAACCGCACCCTCAACACCCTCAATCGAACATGTTCACTGAAACACACGAATCAGTTTCGATTTCTTCATAGTAAATATTCGTCACTTCAACACGAGTTCGATTCAGTATGATCAAACATAAATCACCGGCTCGACTTTTCCCATAACAACAACGCCCATTTCCTATAGAGTTTTTTTTCATCTTTTTATTCAAATTCAATTCGAAATCAACACGAACTTTATATCTTTCGACAATTGACATTCATTCGAAGTGGACCATCGATATTTGTTTGCAGAAGAAATAGACAGATGAACTAACGAACTCTATCGAAAGATTTTCATTGGTCCGCGTCATCAAATTTCTTAGTGATGAAATGTGATGTGTCGAACGAACGATTGATCAGCACGTTGTCTTTGCCTCAGAAATTTCTGGTCGATTGCACCAGCTGTTTTCAGTATTTATATTCGAGGTACTTGTCGGTCTCACTCTCATTCTGAAAAACAATGTCGTTGATTTATTCATTAGTTGTTATTCTCTCAATTACATGCGCATCATTATCTTCAATTCCGATTCAAACCGAAAAATCGAAAGGTACAAACTTTCGAACTAATTGCCAAATCTCTTCATTGAACTTTTCGTTTTCAGAAAGTTTTATAAAAAATCACGAAGAATTCATTCCAAGTAATGAATGGCAAGTTGTTAAAGAAGGTATGAAAATCTTTCGATCAAATCAAAAATTGAGATCAATTTTTAGGCCAAGCAATTCCTGCAGGTCTTCATGTTCGATTGAATCTTCAAACTGGCCTTCGAGAAGCTAAACTACTCGAAACCAATGAAAAATCGAACGATCTTGTTGCGATTTCTTCGAACGACAACGCACAAGAACAAATCAGTCGAGAGAATCTCGAACGAGCTTTTGCAAATCTCGATTTAAGCAAAGATGATGTACCAACAAATCCTGAACATGTCGAAAATATTAAGAAAAAATATCGATCATATGATGAGCTCAAAAACGATTTTCAATCTATGAATTTAAAAGTTCAAACTGATCAAGAAATTCTAACGAATCTTCTCAAACAATTGAGTCAAACTGCAAATGATGAAGATCGAAAAACGATTCTAACTGATCTAGAATTTTATCTTCATCAGGTATAAAAAAAAAAAGAAAACAAGAGATTTTATGTTGTTTTTTAATCGTACGATGATATTTTTAGTATGACAATGCGCGATTCTTTGCTGATATCAATGGTTTAGATGTTCTACTTCAATTATTAAACTCAAGTCAAACTACTCGACATTTAACAAGTTTAGCACTCGGTGCTGCCTTTCAAGGGTAAATAATCACGTTTTGATTGTTTTTTTTTGTTATTTTCGTTTTTGCTTTAGAAATCCTCAAGTTCAATCGAAAGGTTTAGAATTAGGTTTTATTCCATCGTTATTACGTTTACTAAACATTGAAACTGATTCTAATACAAAAAATCGTCTTGTTTTCGCACTCTCAACATTAATTCGAAATTTTCCTCGAGGTCAAGATAACTTTGTTCGACACGGCGGTATCGAAACACTTCTCAAACTTTTCGATCAATCAGAACCAAATTCACGGCTGAAAATTCGTACCATCGAATTACTCGGCGATCTCATTGAAGAAAAAGTAAAATAATCATTATCATTGTTACCAGTGTTTTTATCTAAATCTCTTTTCAATAGAAGTCGGCAACCGATGACAAAGATAATGCATATAAAAAGTAAGTTTTCTCTCTCTCTCTCTTGCTCGAACTTAACTAATGATCGTCTTCATACAGATGTATACATCAATGTCATTGT
>Ga0209952_1001634_pt1 | contig 18359 bp, 18 predicted proteins | sample ThiBiot_750_biof_2_FD_183951 | JGI IMG/M metagenome (GOLD analysis project Ga0209952, IMG submission 183951) | Wastewater bioreactor microbial communities from Cape Town, South Africa - Thiocy_cont_750_biof (SPAdes) | ecosystem: Engineered > Bioreactor > Thiocyanate-remediating >...
AAGATATCCCCGCGCATGACGGGCAACATCGCTCCATACGCGCCGACGAAGCCTCGCCGGTTTCAGCGTGCCTTCTTTGCCGGTTTCTCCGAGGTCCACATCTTTTCGAGATTGTAGAACTCGCGAACCTCCGGCCGGAAAACGTGGACGATTACGTCGCCGGAATCGATCAGCACCCAATCGCAATTGGCGAGCCCTTCGATGTGCGGCGCTTCGATCCCGCTCTCCTTCAATCCTTTGGCGACATTCTCCGCGATCGCACCGACGTGACGGTTCACCCGTCCGGTGGTGACGACCATGTAGTCGGTGATGGAGGACTTGCCGCGCAGGTCGATGGTGACCGTTTCTTCCGCCTTCATGTCATCAAGACGGGAGAGGATCAGGTGAAGTGTCTCGTCGGCGTCAGGACGCGCCTTCAGGACAGCAATGGACGGAGACTTTGCTTCCGTCCGGGACAATGCAGATGCGGTCAGGGACCACTCCTTTCACTGTATCGCGGGCATCGAATCTCCCGATGTCCGCAGGGTTACTCTACGCATGTGGGGTTAAAGCTTTCAATCGTCCAGCTTCGCGGGACTTTCACACTGTGTTGTTTGCGTCACGTCTTCCAGCTTCCGTCCGGGTTCCGCAGCGTGGTCGAGGACAGCGGCGATTTCATGCCGGTCAGGAACATCCAGGCCGGCGGCTCCATGGTGGCGAGTTGCCCGGCGTCGCGTTCGGGAATGCGATGCTGCATCAGGGCTTGTGCTGCAGGCGAGGATAACGCGCCGAAGCTGTCGGGTGGCCGGTCGATCACGGCCATCGGAACCAGATCGGCGATGGTGCGCCAGCCTTTCCAGCGGTGGAATTGCGCCAGATTATCCGCTCCCATGATCCAGACGAAGCGCACGGCCGCACAACGCCTGCGCAGGAACTCAATGGTGTCGAGAGTGTATCGGGTGCCGATGACGGATTCGAGACAACTCACGTCGATGCGCGGATGATGCGCGAGGTGGCGCGCCGCCTCCATGCGCTGCGCGAGCCCGTGCGGCGCGCGATCCTTCAGCGGATTGCCGGGCGTCACCAGCCACCACACCCGGTCGAGGCCAAGCCGTTTCATCGCGAACAACGTGATGTCGCGGTGCGCCTGATGTGGCGGATTGAACGAGCCGCCGAGCAGGCCGATGCGCATGCCGTCGGTGTAGAGCGGGATCGCTTCGCGCAGCGCCTGTGTGTGGTTCACGGGCGCGTCTGCCCCGTGCCGTGGACACGATATTTGAATGAGGTGAGCTGCTCGACGCCGACCGGCCCGCGCGCATGAAACTTGCCGGTGGCGATCCCGATCTCGGCGCCGAAGCCGAACTCGCCGCCGTCGGCGAACTGCGTCGAGGCGTTATGCAGCACGATGGCGGAATCGACCTCGTTGAGGAAGCGCGCCGCCGCCTGCGCATCGTCGGTGACGATCGCATCGGTATGGTGCGAGGAGTACTTCTCGATATGGGCGATGGCTTCGCTCAAGCCGGCGACCACCTTGGCTGCGATGATGGGCGCCTCGTATTCGGTCGCCCAGTCTTCCTCGGTCACCGGCTTTACGCGCGCATCGGCGTGCTGCACTTCGGCGTCACCGCGAACCTCGCAGCCGGCATCGATCAGCATCCCAACCAGCGGCTTGAGTTGCGCAGGTGCTGCGGCCTTGTCGATGAGTAGCGTTTCGGCCGCGCCGCACACGCCGGGGCGGCGCATCTTGGCGTTGAGCACGATGGTCTTGGCCATGTCGAGTGAGGCGGCCTTGTCGATCAAGACGTGGTTGTTGCCGTCGAGATGCGCGAACACCGGCACGCGCGCTTCGGCTTCGACACGCGCGACGAGGCTCTTGCCGCCGCGCGGCACGATCACATCGATGCGGCCGTCGAGACCGGAAAGCAGCAGACCGACAGCGGCGCGGTCGCGCGTCGGCACCAGCGTGATCGCGCCTTCCGGCAGTCCGGCCTTGCGCAGTCCGTCGACGAGGCAAGCATGGATTGCTTGGCAGGAACGGAAACTGTCGGAGCCGCCGCGCAGGATCACGGCGTTGCCGGACTTCAGGCACAGCGCGCCGGCATCCGCTAGCACGTTCGGGCGGCTCTCAAAGATCACGGCGACGACACCGAGCGGGACGCGCACGCGTTCGATGGTCATGCCATTGGGACGGGTCCATTTCTCGGTGACCTTGCCGACCGGATCGTCGAGGTCGCGCACGATATCGAGTCCCGCCGCCATCGCCTCGATGCGAGCGTTGGTCAGCGCGAGGCGATCGACAAAGGACTCCGTCGCGCCCGATGCGCGAGCTTCCCTGACGTCTTCCGCATTGGCGGCCAGCAGGGAAGGCGCGGAGGCGCGCAGAGCATCGGCCATCGCGGCGAGCGCCGCGTTCTTCTGTTCCGCGGGCGCGAGCGCCAGGACCTTTGCTGCCGCGCGCGCCTGTTCCGCAAGAGCGGACATCAGCGCGGGCAGGTCGGTTGTGTCGTCAACGGCTTTCAGCGGAGCATTCATGGTCTTGGTCCGGATCGTCAGGTCCATGCACTAGCATAGAAATAGGCGTGCGGGGAGGTTGCCGCCACTCGGCCAATGGCTGAGTTGGGCCGCTTCACGGGCTCTCCGGTCCGGATTCGATCGTTTCGACATCATGCCGGTGAGAGACGACGAGATCGTCGCGGTGAATCATTTCGGGGCGGCCTGCGAGGCCCAGAATCCTGGACGCCTCCGCCGAGGATTTTCCTTTGATGCGCTCGGCATTGTCGGCGCCGTAGGCGACAAGCCCGCGGCCGATCTCGTGGCCGTCCGGGCCGCGCACCAGCACGGCATCGCCACGGGCGAACGTGCCCTCGATGCGCGTGACGCCTGCGGCCAGAAGGCTGCGTCCGGCGTAAAGCGCCTTCACCGCGCCGGCGTCGATCACGAGCACGCCCTTCGGCTCCAGCGATCCCGCGATCCAGCGCTTGCGCGCCGTGACGGGATTGGCGGGCGTGAGAAACCACGTGCACTTGCCGCCGTCGATGATTGCCTGCAGCGGATGGTCGATCTTGCCGGAGGCGATCAGCATGTGGGTGCCTGCGGACGTCGCGATTTTCGCGGCCTCGATCTTGGTGCGCATGCCGCCACGCGAGAGTTCGGATTCGGCCGCGCCCGCCATTGCCTCGATGTCGGCGGTGACGGATTCGACGACCGGAATGAGCTTCGCGTTCGGATTGGCGCCGGGCGGCGCGGTGTACAGTCCGTCGATGTCGGACAGCAGGATCAGAAGGTCTGAGCTCGTCATGGTGGCGACGCGGGCGGCAAGACGGTCGTTGTCACCGTAGCGGATTTCGCTGGTGGCGACCGTGTCGTTCTCGTTGATGACCGGCACCGCACGCCATTCCAAAAGTTTCGAGATGGTAGAACGCGCGTTGAGATAGCGGCGGCGCTCTTCCGTGTCCTGCAGCGTGACGAGGATCTGTCCCGCGCCGATGCCGTGATGGTCGAGCACCTCGGACCAGATACGTGCGAGTGCGATCTGACCGACGGCTGCGGCGGCCTGACTTTCCTCGAGCTTGAGCGTGCCCGACGGCAGTTTCAGCCGCGAGCGGCCGAGCGCGATCGAACCGGACGAGACGACAAGTACGTCCTTGCCCGCGTGATGCAGCTTGGCGATGTCGGCGGCGAGCGCGGCAAGCCACGTGCTTTTTACTTCGCCGCGCGCAGCGTCGATCAGGAGCGAGGAGCCGACCTTGATGACGATGCGGCGAAAATCATTCAGCCGGGGGTGCATCTTTGAACGCGACATGAAAAAACTTTTTTCGACGTAGCAAAATCAGATTCAATTCGAGAGCGGCGACCAGCCGGTCGCTGGCGGCTCGGCTTCGCCCTCGCTTGGCGGCACGCCCTTCGCCTTGGACGAAACAGGCGCTTCGCTGATGACGTCGGCGAGCGCGTGCAGGACCTCCGGCACGCCCTGGCGGGTGACGCCGGAAACGAGCATCGGCGTCTGCTTCGCGGCGCGCTTCAGCCGCGCCTTCTGATCCTTGAGATGCTCAGGCGTTACTGCATCGATCTTGTTCAGCGCGACGATCTCGATCTTGTCGGTGAGGTCATGTTCGTAGGCGGCGAGTTCATTGCGCACGATCTTGTACGCCTTGCCGGCGTGCTCGCAGGTGGCATCGACGAGATGCAACAGCACGCGGCAGCGCTCGACATGGCCGAGAAAGCGGTCGCCGAGGCCGGTGCCTTCGTGCGCACCCTCGATCAGGCCAGGAATATCGGCGAGCACGAATTCGCGACCGTCGATATGCACGACGCCGAGCTGCGGATGCAGCGTGGTGAACGGATAGTCGGCGATCTTCGGTTTCGCAGCGCTGACGACGGAGAGGAAGGTCGACTTGCCTGCGTTCGGCAACCCGACGAGACCGGCGTCGGCGATCAGCTTCATCCGCAGCCAGATCCAGCGTTCCTCGCCGGGCTGTCCGGGATTGGCGTGGCGCGGCGCGCGATTGGTGGAGCTTTTGAAATGAGCGTTGCCGAAACCGCCATTGCCGCCCTCGGCGATCACGAATTTTTCGCCGAGCTTGGTGAAATCATACAGGAGCGTTTCGCGATCCTCGTCGAACACCTGCGTGCCGACCGGCACCTTCAGCATGATGTCCTTGCCGCCCGCGCCGTGGCGGTCAGAACCCATGCCGTGACCGCCCTTCTGGGCCTTGAAATGCTGCTGGTAGCGATAGTCGATCAGGGTGTTGAGGCCGTCGACCGCCTCGATGATGACGTCGCCGCCGCGGCCGCCATTGCCGCCGTTCGGTCCGCCATACTCGATGAACTTCTCGCGGCGGAACGCGATGTAGACCTTGGCCTCGTCGAGGAATTTCATGGCTTACCCGTAACGCGAACGGGCACGTCCGACAACCGCCGGACGTGCCCGTCGTATGGTCTCGTTAATATCGCCGGGACGTGCCCCAGCTCCGGAGCGACGACCACACCGCCCGCTCCAGCCGGAAACGGTCCACCGGGGTGGACGAGCCGAGCGCCAGGAAGCGATGCAGTTCGACGCCCGTCCACTGGAAGCCGCACTTCTCCAGCACGTGGCGCGAGGCCGGATTCACCACGCGGGCCCCGGAGCGGACCTCATCGATGGCGAACTCCTCGAACGCGAAATCGATCAGCGCGCGGGCGGCCTCGGTGCCGAAACCCTTGCCCCAATGCTCCACGGCGAAACAATAGCCGAGCTCCGGGGCGTCCTGCCGCTCCCATGTCAGGCTTGCAAGCCCGATGGCTGCGCCCTTGTGCTCGATCAGAAATGTCATGCCATCGGCTGCAACGACGGACGAAACGAACTGCGCGGCATCATCCAGGGTATAGGGATGCGGCACGCGACGCAGGTTCATGGCCACGCGCTTGTCGGCGACGATGCGCGCGATGGCTTTTACGTCCGCGAGGGTCGGCTGGCGCAGAACCAGTCGTGCCGTCTCGAGGACGACGGTTCTCAGCTCCCGCAAAGGCAGTGTGGGATGTTCCTGTAGCATGGCTCGCTCCTTTTGCAGGCCGTTCCCCAGCGGCCGGAAAAGTGAAAGGGGAGGCCGGTTTCCCGTCTCCCCTTGAGAGCCTTTACGTGCTCTGCCGGATCAACGAGGACCGGCAGAACAGAATTTTCTGCCGTCTATTCAGCCGCTTCCGCCACCGGGACTACGGAGACGAAGGTACGGCCGTTGGCTTTGGCGCGGAATTCCACGCGGCCTTCAGCCTTGGCGAAGAGGGTGTGGTCGGTGCCCATGCCGACGTTCGCACCCGGATGCCAGGTGGTGCCGCGCTGGCGCGCGATAATGTTGCCCGGAATCACGATCTCGCCGCCGAACGCCTTGATGCCAAGACGCTTGCCAGCCGAGTCACGTCCGTTGCGGGATGAACCGCCTGCCTTTTTGTGAGCCATGGCTCGTCTCCAGAATTCGTCTCAGTGTCTAACCCGATTCCGTAACGGAATCATCTCACTTTTCGTCGCTTTTCGCCTTCGGGGCCGCCTTTTTGGCGGGGGCCTTCTTGGCGGCGGCCTTCGGAGCCGCCTTTTTCGCCGCCGGCTTGGCTGCAGCCTTCGCCGGAGCCTTCTTGGCGGCCTTGGCCGGAGCGTCGCCCTCTGCCGGGGCGGCCTCGACCTTCTTTTCCTTCTTCGGGCGCGGTCCGATCGAAGGCGCCTTGCCGTCGGTCAGGATTTCGGTGACGCGGATCACGGTGATCTCGTCACGGTAGCCGCGCTTGCGCTTCGAATTCTTGCGGCGGCGCTTCTTGAAGGCGATGACCTTCGGGCCGCGCTTGTGATCGAGCACTTCTGCCGCGACCGACGCACCCGCCACCAGCGGGCTGCCGAGCACCGGCGTGTCGCCGCCGACCACCAGAACTTCACCAAGCTGCACGATCGAGCCGACATCGCCGGCGATCTTGCCAATCTCAAGCACATCATTCGGGACGACGCGGAACTGCCGGCCGCCCGTTTTGATGACTGCGAACATCGTTTTATTCCTTCGTGTTCGATCCCGGCGCTCGGACAGGTCCGGGCCGGCTTCTTGTTCAGTCGTTACGGGTTCATTTGTCGATGCGGGCGAGGCGTCGAGGCCGCGCTCACGCAAAAACAAACGGCGCGAAATCCTCCGCGCCGGGTGGGTGACTTATAGCGGCGCAAGGCCATGAGTCAAGGCGAGGAGCCAGTCAAATCGGCCAAAATCGAAGGAAAATCAGCCGATTCCGGGCATTTTGACGGTGTCCGACAATGCAACCATCAGGTTCCCCCGTTGTTGTCCTGCCAGTTCTGGCTCAGGGGGCTCACCTTTATGTCTGAAGATACTCGTACGGTCGGCATCGGCAACCACGGTGCCTCCCGGCTGCCGTCGGTCGAGGTCGACAGTTACAACATCGAACTGAGGGACGAAGATGGCTTTCTGGGTGACCGCGCCAGCAAGGGCGCGTTTCAGGACATCCTCGAGGCGTGGCGTAAACCATTAAAGAAGAGCGGCGACGATCCGTTCGGTGGCAAGGCCTCGTCCGAACTCAGCAAGAAGAAGCTCGACGAGATTCTGGTCGGCGACGATGTCGAGGCGGCGGCGCTGCTGCACAGCGCGATCGAGGGCTTCGCGCAGGAGCTTGCCTTCGTCACGCGCCGCTTTCTCAAGAGCAAGGCGTGGGACAAGACCGAGGCCATCGTGGTCGGCGGTGGTTTCCGGCAAAGCCGGATCGGCGAACTTGCTATCGCGCGCACCGATATCATCCTCAAGGCCGAAGGACTGAAGGTGCAGATGGTGCCGATCCGGTTCGATCCGGACGAGGCCGGGCTGATCGGCTGCGCGCATCTCGCGCCGTCATGGATATTCGAGGGCTACGACAGCCTCCTTGCGGTTGATATCGGCGGCAGCAACATCCGCTGCGGCGTGGTCGAGACGTTGCAGAAGAAGGCGCCTGACCTCTCCAAGGCGCGAGTGTGGGCGTTCGAGCTGTGGCGTCATGCCGATGACGAGCCGACGCGCGAGAGCGCGATCAAGAAGCTGATAAAAATGCTCAAGAGCCTCATCGCGAAAGCCGACGCGGAAGGGCTGAAGCTCGCGCCGTTCATCGGCGTCTCGTGTCCCGGCGTGATCGATGCCGACGGCGCGATCGAGAAGGGCGCGCAGAATCTGCCCGGCAATTGGGAGAGCAGCCGTTTCAATCTGCCCACGATCCTCGCGGAGGAGATTCCGACCATCGGCGACCACGACACCGTGGTGCTGATGCACAATGATGGCGTCGTGCAGGGCCTGAGCGAAATCCCCTTCATGCAGAACTACAAGCGCTGGGGCATCCTCACCATCGGCACCGGGCTCGGCAATGCGCGCTTCACCATGCGCAATGAGAAGAAGGGTGCCGAGAAAAAGAACGGAGAGAAAAAGAACGGCGACAAGAAAGGGGAGAAGGACAAAGACAAAGAGAAGGACAAAAAGAAGTCTTGATATAAATGGTGCAGCGCGTCCTCTCGCTGGACATCCGCCGTTCGCCATTCCGCTTTATGAGAATTTTTCGAACTCGTTTCGAATTTTGAAAATTCCTCTCACGCATACCTGCGAATTCATCAAGAAACCGCGGCGTTTGCGCACGCGCTGATTGACTCGCGCCTGCGCCAATCTAGCGTGTCGTCGCGCGACGCTTTTGATTCCGGACTATCGCATCGATCGTTGCCGCGTACTTGCACTGGTTAGAACAACGCTTCTTCGCAATGGCGTGATTTCGACCGACGCGCCATGAACAAACAAGGTCGTCGAGAGGAAATCGTCCATGACTAGGGTTGATGTTGAATCCTGCGGCAAGAATGAAGACGAGAATGAAAAGCCGGGATTGACGCGGCGCGACTTCACGCTTGCGAGCGCATCCGCACTCGCGGCGGCGGCAATGCCGGGTTACGCGTTCGCGGCCAAGGCCGGCGGCGCGCTGCCGATGTCGATCAGCGAGGCAGGCAAGCGGATGCGCGACGGCTCGCTGTCCTGTGTCGATCTGACGAAAGCCTATTTTCACTACATCGAACTGTACCAGCCGAAGCTGAACATGTTCATCTCGCAACTGAAGGACATGGCGCTGAAGACGGCGGCGGAGCGCGACGCCGAGCTGAAGCAGGGCAAGGATCGCGGGCCACTGCACGGCATTCCGATCCTGGTGAAGGATCTCTACGACATGGCGGGCACCAAGACGACGGTGGGCTCGAAGGCCTTCGTCGATCGCCAATCAACGGAGGACGCAACCTCCGTCCATCAGTTGCTCGAAGCAGGCGTCGTGGTGCTCGGCAAGACCAACATGAACGAGTTCGCGGCGGGCGTCTCCGGCACCAACGCCTATTTCGGCGATTGCCATAACCCGTGGGCGCTCGATCGCTCGCCGGGCGGCTCGTCGAGCGGCAACGGCGCGGCGCTGGCGGCGGGCATCGGCTTCGGCGGCACATCGAGCGACACCGGCGGATCGATCCGCGTTCCGGCGAGCTGGTGTGGTATCGCGGGTATCCGCCCGACTTACGGCCTCGTCAGCCTGAACGGGCTTTTCCCGCGCGCCTACAGTCTCGATTGCGCGGGTCCGCTCGCGCGCAACGTGTTCGATCTCGGCCTGCTGCTGGATGCGATGGCGGGGTATGATCCGAAGGACAAGCATTCGGCGCTGGCGCAACGCACCTCGTCTTACACCAAGGGCATCAAGGATGGCGTGAAGGGCATGACCTTCGCCACCGTGAAGAACTACACCTACAAGGATGTCGACAAGCCGGTGGCCGACGCGGTGGCGAAGGCAGCGGAGAAGCTCAAGAGTCTCGGCGCCAAAGTCGTCGAGGTTGAAATCAAGCCGTTGGAGGGCCAGCTCGATTACAACAAGCTGTTCACCAACATCCTGCTCTATGAATTCAACCAGATTCTCGGCGACAAATACCGCAACACGCCGAACGCGGCGGATCTCTACGGCCCGATCGTGACAAACAACATTGCGGCCGGCTCGAAGGTGACGAAGGAAGACTACGAGAAGACCATGAACGAGCGCCCCGCGATCATCGCGGAAGTGAAGAAGGTGTTCGAAAAGGTCGATGCGCTCCTCACGCCCGCACTTCCGACCACGGCGCCGCTGCTGAAAGCCTCGGCGCAGGATTACGGACGCGGGCGGCAGTTCACGATTCCATTCAGCTATACGGCGCTGCCGTCGGCTGTGGTGCCGTGCGGGTTCGATCCGCAAGGCTTGCCGATCGGACTGCAGATCGTCGGCGATCATTTCAGCGAGGCGGCGCTTTTGCGGATGGCCTATGCCTACGAGCAGGCGACGGACTTCCACAAGAAGCATCCGCCGATCTTCGCGCAGACCATTCCATCATGATCGCGATGGAACCCACGGCGGGTTGAATTCGTTATCAGCTCGAATGCAATGCAATCGGAGGGACCTTGTCCTTCCGATTGTTTTTGCTTGGGCCGTTACTCTTTTTCCCGGGCGGCCGATTGTGAGGATCGAAGCAGGGTGAGCGGTGCAGCGTTCTGACAGTCCTTCTTCCGCGCGGATAGCTCCCAGCGGGTCGGTCGTGGTGACGGACATTCCTGCGCGGCTCGATGGGCTGTTGTGGAGCCCTTTTCATACCCGTGTCATTGCGGCTCTCGGCATCACCTGGATTCTCGATGGCCTTGAAGTGACGCTCGCGGGCTCGCTCGCCGGTGCGTTGAAGCAGCCGGAGACGCTGCAGTTCAGCAATCTCGATATCGGCTTTGCCTCCAGCGCCTATCTTGCGGGCGCGGTGCTCGGCGCGCTCGGCTTCGGCTGGCTGACGGATCGCATCGGACGGCGCAGGCTGTTCTTCGTCACGCTCGCGGTTTATCTGTGCGCCACGGCGGCAACCGCATTGTCGTGGAATATCGCGAGCTACGCGGCGTTCCGCTTTCTCACCGGCGCGGGCATCGGCGGCGAATACACCGCGATCAACTCGACGATTCAGGAACTGGTGCCCGCCCGCTATCGCGGCTGGACCGATCTCGTCGTCAACGGCAGTTTCTGGATCGGCGCGGCGCTAGGCGCGGTGGCGGCCATCGTGCTGCTCGATCCTGCGGTGATCGACCCGGATATCGGCTGGCGGTTTGCGTTTCTGATCGGCGCGATGCTTGGGCTCGTGGTGTTCGTGATGCGGCTGTGGATTCCGGAAAGCCCGCGCTGGCTGATGGTGCATGGCCGCCCGCACGAGGCAGAGCGGATCATGCAGGATATCGAGAAGCATGCGCGATTTGCACCGGAACGCGACGGCGATCTGCCGGCGATCAAATTGCGGATGCGCGATCACACGCCGCTACGCGAAGTTGCGCACACGTTGTTCGTCACGCATCGCCCGCGCGCGCTCGTGGGCTTGGTGCTGATGGCCGCACAGGCTTTTTTCTACAATGCGATTTTCTTCACCTTCGCGCTGGTGCTGACAGATTTCTTCCACATCTCGCCGGACCATGTCGGCTGGTACATTCTGCCGTTCGCCGCCGGAAATTTTCTCGGACCTCTTCTGCTGGGACGGCTGTTCGACACGCTCGGTCGCCGCAAGATGATCGCTTTCACCTATTCGATCTCGGGCATTCTCTTGATCGTCTCCGGTTATCTGTTTTCCATCGGCGCGCTGACTGCCACTCAGCAGACATTGTGCTGGATGGTTGTGTTCTTCTTCGCGTCCCCCGCGGCGAGCGCTGCGTACCTGACGGTGAGCGAAACCTTTCCGCTGGAGGTGCGCGCGCTCGCGATCGCGCTGTTCTATGCGATCGGTACCGCGATCGGCGGCGTTGCAGGCCCGTCCTTGCTTGGCGCGCTGGTCGACACCGGCTCGCGCGTCAGCGTATTTGGAGGCTATCTTTTTGGCTCATTATTGATGATCGTTGCCGCGGCTGTCGCCTGGCGGTTCGGAATCGATGCCGAGCGTAAATCGCTCGAGACAATTGCGCGGCCTTTGGCCGTCGCGGAGTGAATGATGACGAAGATTGAAGACCGCGTTTTGCTGCCGTCCTATCCGGATACGGACCACCCAGTGTTCTCGCCACTGCTCGAAGATTGTGCGTTCTTGCTCGATATCGATGGCACGTTGCTCGATCTCGCGCCGACGCCGAGCGAAGTCGTAGTTCCGCCGGGCCTCGCCGACGCATTGAGCGGCCTGCATATGCGCACCGACGGTGCGCTGGCGCTGGTGAGCGGCCGCTCGCTCGCCGATATCGACCGCATTTTCAGCCCGATGCTGTTGCCTGCGGTCGGCGGTCATGGCGCGGAAATGCGTCTGTCGATCGACAGCGAGGCCGATGCCGTGCACGCGCCGCCGATGGACAAGGATCTGAAGAAGCGCTTTGCCGCCATTGGTCACCTCGATCCGAGAATCATCGTCGAGGACAAGGGCTATTCAATCGCGCTGCATTATCGTCAGGCGCCTAATTTCGAACGGGTGATCTATGACGCAGTGTCCGCCATCCGTGCGGATCTGCCGGAAGCGCCGATCGATGTGCTGCCGGGTAAGTCAGTGTGCGAGATCAAGAATTCCGGCATCAGCAAGGCGACTGGGGTGCAGGAACTTCTCAAGCACGAGCCGTTCGCGGGCCGGCGTCCGATTTTTGTCGGCGATGACATCACGGATGAAAGTGTTTTCGCCATCATGCCGGACTGGAAGGGCATTTCGTTTTCAGTCAGCCGCCACGCACATGGTGTTGATGGATTTTTCGCGATGCCTGCGGATGTCAGACATTGGCTCGCGAGCCTGCTTGACGATTCGATGACGAATTAAAATCATTCGAGACGATTTCGGGTCGGAATTTTTTCCGCAAGTCAAGGTTGAAACGATCGCAAAATCTTCGCACTCTCAACGTGCTCTAAGAGTTCCATCGGCGTGCGCCGCAGTCTCGCCGCTAAATCCACAAAGCAGCACTTAGGAACCATATTGATGAACAGACGTTTATCTGTGCGTCAAACGGAGTGCTTCCTGTGACATTGGTCGTCGTTTCCAACCGCGTGGCTCGGGCAAAGCCCAATGAGCCGATGACGGGAGGACTTGCAGCAGCACTTTTGCCGGTGGTGGAAAAGACTGGCGCCATCTGGGTCGGTTCCAGCGGTCGTGTGCGTGACGGTCTGCAACGAGAGCCGTTTGCGCAAATCGAATCGCTGGGTCGCGGCGCGCTTGCGCTGCTCGATCTGCCGGCAGCGCATTACGGTGGCTATTACGAAGGCTTCGCCAACTCGGCGCTGTGGCCAGCGTTGCATTCGCGCTCGGACCTGATCCGCGTATCGCAGGACGATTATGAGTCCTATCGCGAGGTCAACGCGTTCATGGCCCGCGCGCTGATGCGTTTTCTCAAATCCGACACAACGTTCTGGGTGCAGGATTATCACTTTCTTGCGCTGGGTGCCGAGTTGCGTGAACTCGACGTGAAAAATCCAGTCGGCTTCTTTCTACACACGCCCTGGGCTCCGCACAGCGTGATGTCCGGTGTGCCGCATCATCGCGAACTGATCGAGGCGATGCTCGCCTACGATCTCATCGGTTTTCAGACTGAGGAAGATTGCGAGAATTTTGCGGGTTATCTCACGCTGGAACTCGGCCTCAACGTCAAGAACGGGGTGGTTAACTCGCGCTTCGGGTTGACGAGGCTTGCCGCATTCCCGATCGGAATCGATGTCGAAGGCTTCACCGCGCAGGCGATGCGCGCGGTGTCTCATCCTGACGTGTCTCGCCTGCGCAAGAGCCTGCATGGCGAACGTCTCGCCATTGGCGTCGACCGGCTGGATTACTCCAAGGGCCTTCTCAACCGCGTGCGTGCCTTCGACCGTTTGTTCGAGATGCAGCCGTCCCTGAAGCGCGCCGTTTCGCTTCTGCAGATTGCCAATCCCTCGCGCTGCTCGATCGAGGCGTATGGCAATCTTCAATCAGAGCTCGCGCAGCTTGTGAGCGACGTCAATGGCCGTCATGGCGAGGTGGACTGGACACCGATCCGCTATCTCAACAAGGGTTTCAGCCAGACCACGCTCGCTGGCTTTTATCGCTCCGCACATGTCGGCGTGGTCACGCCGCTCTATGACGGCATGAATCTCGTCGCCAAGGAATATGTCGCCGCACAGAATCCGGCCGATCCCGGCGTGCTGGTTCTGTCAAAATTCGCTGGCGCCGCGAACGAGCTTTCGACCGCGCTGATCGTCAACCCGCATGACATCGACGGCATGGCCCGCACCATCGGCATGGCGCTCGCGATGCCCGCGCCGGAGCGGCGGCTGCGCTGGGAAGCGATGATGACGAAGCTGCGAGCCGGCAACATCCAGCACTGGTTCGAATCCTTCATCGCCACGCTGGAAAGCACCCGTGACAGCGGCCCGTCCGCGGCGGACGAACCGCAGGCCGAGCGGGAGACATTGAGGCGCGGCAGTGCATTGTTGCAGTGGCAGGCTAGCACCGCCCTGCATTGAAGGTGGCCGTCGGGGCTATTTTCGGCCCATCGCCCTGAAAAATCTCGCTATTCCTCAAAAATGTGAGCGGGAAGGGGTCTGCCTGCTTGCAAAATCCGGCTGACGCCGTCATGACAGGCGCCACGGAGAGGTGGCCGAGTGGTTGAAGGCGCACGCCTGGAAAGTGTGTATACGGGAAACCGTATCGCGGGTTCGAATCCCGCTCTCTCCGCCAGGATTACATTCGCTGTCGTTCGCTGACGTTCAAGTTGGCCAATAAATTCAGACAGTTTGCTTCCGTTACCCATCTGTACACGTTCGCATACCTTTGCTACGAATCGGGGGTAGAACGAGGGTAGAAACGGAGGTAGGCGTGGCGCGCACCATTAACCGTTTGTCGCACCGAAAGGTGGATACCCTCAAACACCCAGGCATGTATGGCGATGGCGGCGGCCTGTATTTGCAGGTCACCGAGGGTGCGGACGGTACTCCACGCAAGTCTTGGCTATTTCGCTACTCTGTAGGCGGGCGTGAACGTCAAATGGGTCTGGGGCCTCTGAGCGACGTTCCACTCGCTGAGGCTCGCGATCGTGCTTTGGCGGCCCGGGAAATACGTCGCGCTGGCAAGGACCCCATTGCCGAGCGCGAGGCAGCACGCGCGGAAGCCAGCTTGGCCTCAGCAAAAACGATGTCCTTTGATGACTGTGCAACTGCTTATATTGCGGCTCATCGAGCGGGCTGGCGAAATACCAAGCACGCCAGCCAATGGACGAACACGATCGCCACCTACTGTTCTCCTGTTTTTGGAAAGCTGTCGGTTCAACTTGTAGATGTTGGGCTGGTGATGAAGTCGATAGAGCCAATTTGGGCCACAAAACCTGAAACAGCAGGAAGAGTGCGGGGGCGGGTAGAACGGATATTGGATTGGGCAAAAGTGCGAGGTTATCGGGATGGCGAAAACCCGGCTCGATGGCGCGGCCACCTTGACCACTTACTTCCTGCCCGCGGTAAAGTTAGGCGGGTGCAGCACCATGCAGCATTGCCCTACATTGAAGTCGCCGCTTTTGTAACGGCCCTCAGAGGGCGGGATGCTATCGCTGCTCGGGCGCTCGAATTTGCTATTTTGACGGCAGCACGTACCAGTGAAGTCTTAGGCGCTAGATGGTCGGAGGTCGATCTCGATGCCCGGCTTTGGGCGATTCCGGCCGAGCGAATGAAGGCGGGGCGGGAGCATCGCGTTCCACTCGCCGATCGCGCTATCGAAATCTTAAAAGGCATGAAAGCCTCCAAGAAGAACGACTACATCTTCTATGGCGATCGTCGGGCAGCTCTTTCCAACATGTCTTTGTTGATGCTGCTCAGGCGCATGGGTCGCAACGACATTACGATTCATGGCTTTCGGAGCACGTTCCGCGATTGGGTCGCAGAACAAACCGATTGCCCATCAGCCGTGGCGGAGATGGCACTTGCTCATAGCATCGGAAATGCCGTTGAGGCTGCGTACCGCCGTGGAGACATGTTGGACAGACGGCGGCCGCTGATGGCCCAATGGGAAAATTATTGCACCAAGCCGGTCACCTCCGCGAGCGTAACCCGGATGACGGCTCGGCGGAATAAAGGCTCGCTTTCCTAATTGGAATCAGTGGCCGGTATGTCCGATATAAACAAAGTCATCACAGCTGCCGGGCTAAACAGGATTTTGAAGGCCGTTGGCAAAGAGCATTTCCCGGCAGACCTTGATCGCGAAGCTCTCGCGAGTGGCCTCAATCAATGTATTGAGTGGTACGGCGAAGCACAAAAATTCCACACAGACAAAAACGAAACAGCCCAGCGGCGTGGGTTGGCAATCGTGCTTGCGCGAGTGAAGCGGCTTCGCCGACTTATGAAAGACGACGATATTTGGCGTGATGACTTATGGCGTTATCTTGCGCATAAAAGCTCCCCTCCGCAAACGCCACGCGCAGCAATTGAGTCTCTCGAACTGTTGATAAGTTCAGAGATTCAGCAGCGTTCGGTAGTGGACGTTTATGAGGACGCAGACATCGCCTATCGCCACAGCTTCCAAGCCTTTAGCCCCTTTGAATGGCTGATCGGTGATTGGTTGCCCGCTGTCTATGCAGGATTGCAATTCAAAAGGGCTACCGTCTTGGATGGGCTTGCGTCGGCAACGGGTCCTTACGTGCGATTTGCTCGGGCAGTGGCTGATGAACTTAACATCAAGAAGCTAGGGCGACGGTATGCCATCGCATCCTTTGTAAAGGCGATAAAAGCCGTTGCCTCCTGGGATGTTCGAAAAAGCCTCCCCCGAGATTTATGCGAGCTGCAAGCTCACGCTCAGGACAGGCGAGACATCCTCCTTTCAATTGTCGGAACAACGAGGCGACGCCCAGTTGTTGGGCAAACGCAAAGTAAAAAATAAATTTTTGCCCATTTTTATCGTCGTAAACCACCGCCCACGTGCAGTACGGGGAGTGGATGATGACAATTTTTCGCCTCGGCGATACCGAAATACTGGCTTTGCCTGCAAAGAAAGCAGCTCCTTTTATCGGCGTCGGAATGACCCGGTTGTATGAACTCATCAATTCGGGCGAGATTGAAAGCTATCGAGACGGAAAGGCGCGCAAAGTCGTAGTTGCGTCCCTCAAGGCTTACGTCGAACGCCAGGTTGCTGCCGAGGCTGCGAAGCCCCGGGGTAGATGGACCAGTCGCGCTACCGAAGTGCGCATGGAACGTAAGTCGATTCCTGCTGAGAGAAAATTTCCGACCAAACATCAGCCCGAGAGGGAGGGATGAAATTGTCCCATCCTAAATATCTGCGCCGCAAAGCCGCCGCGCAGTATCTGCGCGACCACTGGGGCTATCCCTGCACGACCAATACGCTCGCCAAACTTGCGGTGGTGGGAGGCGGTCCGATTTTCAATCGAGCAGGTCGAATGGTGTTCTATGCGATTGAGGAGCTTGACCGATACGTCGAGGTTAAACTCGGACCGCCGCTGCGCTCGACCGCCGACATTGCGGCAAAGCCGGGTCCTATTTCGCCGCTTCGGATGCGTGACACCAAGTGTGGCTAGCACAACGCTGTTCGCGAACCGCAGAGGGTGTAGAGCGATGGTTGAACGTCTGGGCTCGGGAGAGTTCTTTGCGATCGACCGGCGATCATTCGCGGCAGCCTGCAAGATTGGGTTAAATGCGGGTGTCATTTACCTCGTAATTGCACGAGGGACTGGTAGGGACCACAGTACTTCGCGCTGGTCAGTGAACGCTATAGAGCGACACTCGGGGATCAGCAGACCCAAAGCTAAGGTCGGGATACAACTCCTAATCGAGGATCAACTGATTATCCGTCGGCATGGCGGCACCAGACCAGAATATACGGTGGTTCCGTGGAAGGAGATTGTTGACCGAAGCGGTCTGATTGGACCGACTGTCGTTGAACCGGAATACATATGGCTTCCGAATGCGTTGATAGACGGAGTCGGGGGAGAAAAATCGCCAATTGCCTTGGTAAGGGAAATGCAAAATGTCCGCCTGTTGCAGTTGCTCGTCGCGATGTACGACGTAACCGACTTGCCCAATGAGGGTGGAATTGCTCGCACTGAAATCTTTGCATATTTCGATCGTGTAAAAGTAGGTGAGCGTGGCGCTGTGACGGTCTGGGGATTCGAGGCTTCGTCGCTAAGGATAGCGTTCCACCCAGGTTCATCGCTCGCCAAGCTATATGGCCTTGCAGGCGACGAGGATGATCCGGCTTTAACGGAGTTCTTTGAGGCGGTGCGCAGCTTGCAGCGGGTCGGACTATTCACGTTTATACCGCACGCTTTCGAGAGTGATGATCCCGATGCTGAAATCCTCCACGCCATCAGCGACGACAGCGGTGAGCCGTGGGAAACAGAGCTTGCGGCCGCTGCTCATGAAGCCGGGTATAGTTGTTTGTGGCCGGATAAACAGCGGTGGGTTGAGCAAACCGATATCAGGCTGCTACCGGTCCGCTCTCACATCAAAAACCTCACTATCATGGGGATCGCTCGTTTGAGATACCGCCCGCGAACAAGGATGACGGCGGCATGGGTGGGCAAAAGCAAGGAGAGCGCCGAAGCTTTTCTTGAGCTATACGGAGAAATCAGTCAGGCCGCGGCCGGTCAGAAAGCCTCATTGCAACATAAAGGAGAACTTAAAAGAGGATATAAATGAATACCTAAAGGATGGCGTAAATGACCGTACCATCACCCTGTTGGTGGTCGCCGTGCGATGCAACCTGCTACACGGGACGATGACATGACAGAAAAAGAGCGCGTCGAAAGATATTGGCCGCGGCCTGTCGTTGAGCACTTAAAAGAAATGCTCCTAATAGAGCTAACCCAAAAAAGTGATCGGCGAGCACTGCCTGTAAGTCTCGAAGGAGGCTGTGTGCTCTATCGCCTCAATGCATTGGAAGAATGAATGTTTGTCTCTGACGC
>Ga0209952_1001660_pt1 | contig 18219 bp, 18 predicted proteins | sample ThiBiot_750_biof_2_FD_183951 | JGI IMG/M metagenome (GOLD analysis project Ga0209952, IMG submission 183951) | Wastewater bioreactor microbial communities from Cape Town, South Africa - Thiocy_cont_750_biof (SPAdes) | ecosystem: Engineered > Bioreactor > Thiocyanate-remediating >...
CTTTCCGTTTGGCCCACCATATCGCGCAAGCCGGCATCCTGCGTCATTGCACCACTCCGGCCAGCTTCAGTTCTTCGATTTCGCTCTGAACGAGTCCCAGCTCACTGAGTATTTCATCAGAGTGCTCGCCTCGTTCCGGCGCAGCACTACGAAGCGCGCTTGGCGTACGGCTCAAATGAACGGCCTGTCCGACGACCTGAATATCGCCTAGCATCGCACTCGACACGGTCTGCGCGATGCCGACATGATTGACTTGCGGGTCCGAGAAGACTTGTTCGACATCGTAGATGGGACCGCACGGGACACCAACTTCGTTCAATTTCGCAATCCAGACCTCTGACGGCTGGCGAGACAACGCTTCCGTCAGCACTTCTCTCAGCTTGGCGCGATTTCGGGTTCGTGCGACATCATCGATAAAATCCGGATTTTCAATTTGATCGACCAAGCCTACGACTTTGCAGAGGCTCCGCCACATCGTGTCGCCTGCGGAAGCGATGTTGATATGTCCGTTGGCAGTCGGATAAACGCCCATCGGCGACATCGTCGGATGGTCGTTGCCTGCCTGACCCGGCACAATTTTCTCGATCAGCCAGCGAGCCGCCTGGAAGTCCATCATGGCTATTTGCGCTTCGAGCAGCGAAGCAGTGACCCACTGGCCCTTTCCTGAAGTTTCCCGCTCCAAAAGCGCAACAAGAATACCGATAGCGCAGAACAGTCCGGCGCTCAGATCTGCCACCGGAATACCAGCCCGAACTGGGCCTTGCCCCGGCAATCCAGTCACCGACATCAGACCGCCCATGCCTTGCGCGACCTGATCGAATCCGGGACGCATCGCGTAAGGTCCGCTCTGTCCGAAGCCCGAGATACTGGCGTAGACAAGCCGCGGATTGAGAATCTTGAGATCGTCGTAATTGATCCCGAGCCGGTCTTTCACATCCGGCCTGAAATTCTCGACTAACACATCGGCGGTCGTGACCAGTCGCTTCACCAACTCAATGCCTTCCGGCTTCTTCAAGTTGATGCAGAGACTGCGCTTACCCCGATGCAGATTCTGAAAGTCCGCTCCGTGACGAGCACCACCAAAGCCGCCCCCGCCGTCGACAGCCTCAGGCGCCTCTATTTTAATAACCCGCGCACCCCAATCCGCCAGTTGCCGCACAGCGGTGGGGCCGGAGCGAACTCGGGTCAAGTCCAACACCACGAAGCGGCGCAAAGCTTCTCCACCACGTCCCAGGCTCGCAGAGCCCAATCCGGTCGGGGCGTTGCTGTCATCGCAAACGTCAAAAGTCACGCCGCTCCTCCTGTTCTCCTTGGAGGAGGCTAGCCACAAAATTGTATACCATCAAGTCATATTGGTATAATTTTCACTCGCCGGCTGGGACAACCGCAATCGCAAGCACGTTTCTCAGAGCCGAGTGGCAATTGAGCTCCATTGGGCTTGCTGGCTGCGGCCGTGGTGGGTTCCAAACCGGCGGTCATGAGACGCGGGGTTATTCCGGTTGACGGTATCCGCTGAAGATTGTGTGTCAGGTTTTCAGCACGCCACGGGACGCCCATTCGCTGTGAACGCCTAACGGGCTTGCAGTCGTCCGTTCCGCAGATCGCCTGTTGAGCCGCAGTATTATCGATGCCGATAGTGGACGCCTTCGTTAGACCCCACCACTGACGATCGCCTTGGCCGGGACGTCGAATCCGCTGGAAACGGACTCTCTGACATCGAACGGCCCAACGCGCGGAAACCGTTCAGCGCGTTGACGAGCGCGACTCGATGAAGGCGCGAAGGTAGCGCTGTGGTTCGCCGAGCGCATAGGCTTCAGCGAACAGGGGAATCGTTCCGGAGATCTTCTCCGCGACGTCCTCACCCTCCCAGCGGCGCAGCAGCCACTTCTGTTCACGAACGCTGTTCGGACCGCAGGCAAGAATCGCCGCGGCGGCCGCATCGATCGTACGGTCCAGTTGCTCCTTGGCGACAACGCGGGTGACAAGGCCGCAGCGCAGCGCCTCCTCGGTGCCGATCTGCTCGCCCGTCAGCAGCAGCCATTTCGCCTCCGCCGAGCCGGCAAGCCGCGGCAGCAACGCGGCGTGAATGATGGATGCCATGCCGACGCGCACTTCCGGCATTCCGAATTTTGTCTCTTCCGCCGCCAGACGGATATCGCAGGATGCTGCCAATTGCAGGCCGCCACCAAGGCAATATCCACATAGCCGCGCGATGACCGGGACCGGGCAATTCCGTACCGCCTCGCACAGATCATAAAGTCGGGTGATGAACGCGGTCGCGCCTTGCGCATCGAGACTGACCATCTCGTGAACATCGGCGCCCGCGACAAACGCCTTCTCGCCCTCGCCACGCACGATGAGAACGCGCAGACACGGATCGGCGCTGACATAGGCGATAGCGTCGCGCATGTCCTTCATCACTGCAGAAGATAGAATGTTGAGCGGCCCGGAATTGCGGATCGCGACGGTCGCAACCCCGTTGTCCCGCCATGCGATGGTGGCGTGATCGAATTCGGGTACGTCAGCAGTCCTTGTCAACGCCAGCTTCCTTCGTCATCTCGGTGAATTGTCGATCGGCCAACTGACCGCGCAACTTGTGTTTCTCGACCTTTCCCGACGGGGTTCGGGGCAGCGCATCGACGATGCGCACGTGTTGCGGCACCTTGTAGGCGGCGAGATGTTCGCGGCACGCCGCGCGCAGCCGGTCGGGCTCGATCGTCATTCCAGCCTTCGGGACCACGACGGCAAGGCCGACCTCGCCCCAGCGCGAATCCGGCACGCCGATCACGGCGGCTTCGGCAATATCGGGAAGATCGTAGAGAAAATTCTCGACCTCCGCAGGGTACACGTTCTCGCCACCGGAGATGAACATGTCCTTGAGGCGGTCGACGATGAAAATGTCGCCATCGTTGTCGCGAACGGCAATGTCACCGGTACTGAGCCATCCATCCTTGATCGCATCGCGCGTCGCCGCAAGTCTGTTCCAGTAGCCAGGCGTCACCACGGGGCCGGCGAGTTGAAGCTCGCCGCGACCGGCTTCGTGGATCTCGTTACCGTCGCGATCCACCAGGCGGATCAGCGCGGCCCCAACCGACTTGCCGACACTCAACGGCTTTTGCGCCGCCGTCTCCGGATCGGATGCAAAGATCGTCGGCCCCGCTTCCGTCATGCCGTAGCTCGGCGCCACCACCAATCCCTTGGCGGCGAACGCTTCGCCGATCGCGGGCGGGATCGGCGCACCGCCCACCGAGAGATTGCGTAGTCGCGGAAAGCGCGCGGCGGCGAAATCCGGATGATTGGCCAGTGTCAGGTAGATCGCCGGCACGGCAAACATCGAGACCACGTCCTGTGACAGACGCACCAGCGTCACCGCTGGATCGAAACGTCGCTCGATGATGACGGTGCCGCCGGTCATCAGAACCGGCAGCGTGTAGAGATTGAGGCCGCCGGTATGAAAGAACGGCAACACATTGAGGAAGACGTCGCCGGCCAGCACCTTGCCCGAGATGAATGTGTTCACCGCGTTGACATAGACCATGCCGAAGGTCTGCATCACGCCTTTCGGCTGTCCGGTAGTGCCCGACGTATAAAGCAGCATCCAGAGAGTGTCGTCCGGTCGCGGCGTCATGGCCGCGATCGTGCCGGCGGCATCCGTCTGCAGTGCCTCATAGCCCTGCGGATCGCCGAGCGTCATCGAGATACAACTGATCCCATCGGTTGCGGAGATCGCGGCGACTGCAAAGTCCGGCTCGCAGATCAACAGCGACGGCTGACAGTCTTGGACGATCTGCCGAAGCTCGGCGGCCGCAAGCCGCCAGTTGAGCGGCACCAGGATCAATTCCGCCCGTGCGCAAGCGAACAGCAGTTCGAGATGGGCAAAGCAGTTCTGCGCCAGGATGGCAATGCGATCGCCCGGCTGAAAGCGCTCGCGCAAGCTCCACGCGATTCGTCCCACGCGCCGATCGAACGCGGCATAACTGAGCCGCTCCCCGGTCGCGATATCTTCCATCGCGATGCGTTCGGGTGAATGCTCCGCCGCGCGCTGCAGCCAGTCGGTGATCAGCATCACGCCCCCCGCGCACGATCCCTGAGACTGCCCACCACTCCTTGCGGGAAATAGTAGATGCTCAGGACGAACAGCAGGCCGAGCCACAGCAGCCAGCGATCCGGATGGGCCAGACTGGCGACGAGCGGGATATGCTCGCTCGCTTTGCTGACGAGCACCATGACATCTTGCAGATAGGTCTGCGCGACCATGAACAAGACGGCCCCGACGATTGCGCCGTACAGCGTCCCCATGCCGCCGATCACGGTAATCAGCAGGATATCGACCATGATCTCGAGCGAGAGCGTCGTATCCGGCCCGTTGTAGCGCAGCCAGATCGCCATGAGCACGCCCGCCAGCGTGGCGAACACCGCCGATATCACGCTGGCGATGGTGCGATAGAGAACGGTGCGATAGCCGATCGCCTCGGTCCGGAACGGATTCTCGCGAATGGCCTGAAGCACGCGGCCGAACGGCGAGTTGGCGATCCGCAGCATCAGCAGGAACAGCACCACGACCGCCACCAGGATAGCATAATAGGACAGAATGCGCCCGTTGATGACGATGCCCAATACGGGTTCTTCGAACAGGCGATAGGCCGGCTGGAAGATCTGCGGCATCTTGAAGGTGATGCCATCCTCACCGCCGGTCCATTCGGACAATTGCGACATCAAGGTCGAAAAGGCGGTGGCCACCGCGAGCGTGATCATGGCGAAGAACACCGCGCGGACCCGCAACGAGAATAGCCCGATGATTGTTGCCAGAACGACGGAGAGCAGGATGGCGCACGACGTGCCCACCGCCAATGCCGTCCAGCCCGGCTCCATCCGGGTCGACGCGATCGCGATGCCATAGGCGCCGATCCCGAAAAACATCGTGTGGGCGAACGACACGATGCCGGTGTAGCCGAGCAGCAGATCGTAGCTTGCCACCAGCGCGATGAAGATCAGGATTTTCGCGGAGGTGTTGAGGCTCCGCGCGCCCGGAACGAGGAACGGCGCAACGACCAGACCGACGACGATCGCGATCAGGATAACTGTCAGGATTCGGCTGCGGGGCAGGTCTCCCGAGAGCAGACGACAAATGAAACTTGGTCCCGGAACGTGCGCGGTCATCGATCCACCACCCGGTAAAGGCCCTGCGGCCGCCAGAGCAGAATCAGCAGCATCAGAAGAATGTTCGAGAACAGTGCAATCTTCGGAGCAGCGAATCCGACATAGTTGCTCGTCAATCCCACCAGCAACGCGCCGATCAGGCAGCCGGTGGTCGAGCCAAGGCCGCCGATGATGATCACGATAAAAATCAGCACGTTGATCTGCGCGCCGATCGATGCGGTGAAATTCTGGAGGTAAAGTCCCCACATCACGCCGCCGAGGCCCGCCAGCATCGCGCCGACCACGAATACGCCGACGAAAAGATGGCGGGTGCGATAGCCCATCGCCTCCAACATTTCGCGATTCTCGACACCGGCCCGGATCATCAGTCCGATCCGGGTGCGGGTGAGAACCAGAAGAAGCCCGAGAAAGACGGCGCTGCCGATCCCGAGCGCCACGATGCGATATCGTTCGACAGCCGCCTCGCCCAACAGCCACGATCCGCGAAGGCTGGCCGGCAGATTGAACGAGACCGTCTCCGCGCCCCAGATCGCGCGGATTAATTGCTCGACAATGATCAAGCCGCCGGTCGTCATCAGAATCTGCTTGAGATGGTTGCCGTAGACCGGCTGGATCAGCAGTCGGTCGAATACGAAACCGACCACGCCCGCAACGATGACGCCGGCGCAAAGCGCCAGAGCAAAAACGGCGGAGTTCAACAGAACCGACGTGGCCTCGACCCATGGCGTGAGTGGCATCAGAACCGCCAACCCCACATAGGCGCCAAGCGCGATGAAAGCACCATGACCGAAATTGAGAACGTCCATCAGGCCGAACACCAGCATCAGGCCGGACGACACCATGAAAATGATCATGCCCATCGCAAGCCCGGCGACGGTCAGCGTCAGCCATGTCCACGGATTGCCGACCAACGGAAAAGCGGCAATCGCGACCATCAGCGGCAGCGCCACCGGAAGCCAGTCCAGCGGCTGGCGCGGAATGTCGGAGGTGGTTGGTGCAGTCACAGGGTTGGACATGCGTTCGTCCTCACTGATGTGCTGACATGGACAGGCCGAGCAACCGGCGCTGCAAGGCATCGTCGTCCGCAAGTTCGGCCATGCTGCCGTGATGCACGATGCGGCCGTCTTCCATCACTGCCACGGTGTCGCCGATCGCCCGGGCCAGCGCGAAGTTCTGCTCGATCATCAGAATCGTTACGCCGGTCGCCTTCAGATCGCGAAACACACCGATCATGTTGGCGATGATGGCCGGCGCCAGCCCCTTTGTCGGCTCGTCGATAATCAGGAGACGGCGCGGCTCGACGATGGCGCGCGCGATGGACAACATCTGCTTCTGTCCGCCCGACAAGGTCCCAGCGCGACCCAGCCAGAATCGCTTGATCGCCGGGAAGGCACTGAAGATCACGTCGAGTCGCTTCGGATCGAGATGTCCGGAGATCGCCGCAAGACGTAAATTCTCCGCGACCGTCAGATCGCTGAAGATTCCCATGCTCTCCGGGACGTAGCCGACGCCAAGACGTGCGATTGTCGGTGCATCTTCCCGCGTGATGTCGCGGCCGCCGAAGGTAATGCTGCCGGCGCTAGCGCGCCACAGCGCCATCACCGTCCGCGCCGTGGTAGTCTTGCCGGCGCCGTTGCGGCCGAGCAGCATGGTGGCTCGACCTTCCGGCACGACAAGATCAACGCCATGCAGGATGTGATAGGGTCCGATCCGGGTTTCCACCTTGTCCAGCGCGAGAAGCGGCGCACCCTTATCAGTCATGGGCCACCTGCTCAATCGCTGCGGCTTCCTTGGCCGACATGCCAAGATAGGCCTCGTGAACGACCGGCGATTCCATCACCGTCGCCGGATCGCCATCGGCCAGCAGTGTGCCGTTATGCAGCACGATGATCCGGTCGGCGAGCGAGCGCACCACGTCCATCTTGTGTTCGACAAGCAGCACGGTCTTGGACGAGTCGGTTTTGATTTCGCGGATCAGATCGAGGATCACCGGAACCTCGTCGATGCTCATGCCGGCCGTCGGTTCATCGAACAAGAACACATCGGGATTGAGCGCGATCATGAGCGCCACTTCCAGTTTGCGCTGATCGCCATGAGGCAGCGACGCCGCCGTCGCATCGCGCCGGTGTTGCAGCGAAACACGTTCGAGACATTTCTCCGCCTCCTCGATCGCGTCGCGATGTGCCGTCCAGAGCGACAGCAGCGAATAGCCGAAGCCGCGCCGCGCCTGAACCACAAGCCGAACATTTTCCAGCACGCTGAGCTGCGGAAACAGATTGGTGAGCTGGAAGGCGCGGCCGAGCCCGGCCAATGCCCGCGCCGAGGTCGACATCGCAGTGATATCGCGCCCCTGCAACAGGATTGATCCTTCGCTGGGACGCAGCTGGCCGGAAATCAGATTGAAGTAGGTCGTCTTGCCGGCGCCATTAGGTCCCACGATGCAAGTGAGTTCGCCCGGCCGGAATGCACATGACACGGCGTTCACCGCGACATGTCCGCCGAAGCGGATTCCGAGGCCGCGCGTCTCCAGCGAGACGCGCGGTTCCGATGCGTTGCCACTTCCCCCCATCATGGCGCGGACGATCAGCGCTTGTTCTGGATCGGAACGTTCATGTCCTCGGGCTTCAGCTCGCGAACCAGCTCCGGCACACCCCAGGCCAAATTCGGATCGGCCGCGATGCGGAAATGATACATCGACTGCATCGCCTGATGATCCTCCGGACGGAACGTCATCTTGCCCTTCGGGGTGTCGAACGACATTCCCTCCATCGCCTTGATCAGGGTTTCGGTGTCGGTCTTGCCGCCGGTCTTCTTGATGGCCTCGACGATCGCGATGCCTGCAGCCATACCGCCCGCGGTGAAGAAGTCCGGCGGAGAATTGAAGCGCTTCTGATGCTCCGCGACCAGCCAGTCGTTGATGGGATTTTTCGGAATGCCATAATAGTAATAGGTGGCGCCTTCCATCCCGACCAGTTGCTTGTATGGCACCATGGCAGGCAGAATGTTGCCCTGCGCCGCGATTTCGATGCCGTAACGCTTCGGATCGAGGTCGGCGATCTTGAACGGATTGCCCGAACCCGCCCACAGAATGAAGATGATCTTGCGGCCGGGCTTGTCCTTCAACGAATCGAACAGCCGCTGTGCGCCGGCGGTGAAGTCCGCCGTATTGATCGGCAGATATTCCTCGTGGACGATCTTCGCATGCTTCATCGCGGTCTTGAACGCCTTGATGCCGTCGCGCCCGAACGCATAGTCCTGCGCCAGCGTCGCGACGGAGACGCCTTCCTTGTCCAGCGCCACGGCATTGGCGATCGCGTCCTGCGAAGAGTTGCGGCCGGTGCGGAAGATGTAGCGATTCCATTTATCTCCGGTGATCGAGTCGGCCACCGCCGGCTCCACCAACAGTATCTTGCGATACTCCTCCGCGACCGGAAGCATCGCCAGCGCATTGTTGGATGCCGTCGGCCCCACCGCGATGTCGGCGTTGTCGTCGCTATAGGCCGCGGCGAGTTGCGCCTTGGCCACGTCCGGCTTGCCCTGATTGTCCCGCTCGATGACCACGAGCTTATCGCTGCCGATCGTCATCGTTCCCTTGGTGGCGTATTCGAGCCCGAGCAGCAGGCCGTTCTGCGTCTGCTTGGCATAGGCCTCGAGCGTTCCGGTCTTGTCGTAGACATGCGCGATCTTGATCTCGCGCGCGTCAGCGCCATAAGTCATGCTGAGTCCCAGCGCCAACGCCAGGCCCCATCCCGTCAATCGTATCGTCATTAAAGAACTCCCCCTGCTATACCCGCATACTGCGGATGAAAGACAATTCGTTACCGACTCGTTGTTGGCGTCCAAGCGACAGGCTCTCTGCAGAATTCAGCCTGCCGTTGCGCCTTCATCCCGACGTCCCCTCACCACGCTGGGGCAGCGCGCGCCCCGGCGGAAGATCCCGCCGGCGGCCTTCCGGAGCCAGTCCGAAGGCGATGAAATCCGCCGCCGTCTTGACGATGACTTCATGCTTCGACTTCCGCAGTCCGGCGCGCGAATAGCGCATTCCCAGAAAATTACTGATGGCGATCAGGCACCAGGCCTGGATATCCGGATCACCGTCGATGATTTGCTTGTTCTTCTGTGCCGCCTTCAGCCGCTTGGCATAACTCGCGGCAATGCCCTCGAAGTAAGCAAAATAGATATCGGAATCGACGATGTAGGATTCTTGTAGGATCCTGAACATCTTCGGCCGATCGCATGCAAACGCCAGAAAGTCGCTCAGTCCCTGCCGTTCACGGGACAGCCGGTCCTCCGCATCCGAATTTCGCAGATGCAACCGCAACTCAGCCTGTATCAAGTCCACGACGGCGCGAAACACCTCGAGCTTATCCGCGAAATAAAGATAGAAGGTGCCAATCGCGATCCCTGCTTCCTCAGTGATGTCACTCACCGATACGGCATGAAATCCCCTATCGCCAAAGCATCGTTCAGCAGCCCGCAGCAACGCCGCGCGCGTTCGCACCCCCCGTTTGGTTTTGGGTGCGGGTTTGGAAACAGTTGTCCCGCCAGTGTTCATCGTCAAACATGATGCATGCTTCATGTTTGCTGTCAACTCGATCGGACCAAGGCGCCGGCGACATATTGCCCGACGCCCGACAAGACGCCCGACAGTCGCCGTGCCGCCATGACCGAAAAACGTAAGCCGAAAACGCATCGAGCGGGCGCGGCCAGCTTCGTGGACGCCCTGCTCGATATCTCAGCACCGCCGCTGAACCATCCGCGGCGCGAATGCCAGGTAACTTACTTGATCTTGCCCATCTCCGTGAGCACCGCATTCGCCGTCTTGAAGGCTTCGAGACCCGACGGGATGCCGCAATAGACGGTGGCGTGCAGCAGGATTTCCTTGATCTCGTCCACGGTCACGCCGTTGGTGATCGCGCCCTTGACATGCAACTTGAGCTCGGCCGGCTTGTTGAGCGCCGTCAGCATCGCGAGATTGATGATGCTGCGCGTCTTGCGATCAAGGCCCGGCCGGTTCCAGGCATAACCCCAGCACCATTCGGTGGTGATGTGCTGGAAGGTCATCATGAAATCGTTGGCGGATTCCATCGACTTGTCGACGTACTCCGCACCGAGGACCTCGCGACGAGCGGACAGGCCGATGTCGAAAAGTCCGCCGAGGGTGACCGTCTGATTGTAGCTCATGTCAATACCATTGCTGTTGGTGGGTGAGAGAGGGGGTTCGCGTGAGAGCGGTCATATACCGAGATAGGCAGCCCTGACAGCAGGATTCTGATTGAGTTCGGCGGAAGGCCCTTCAAGCGTGATACGGCCGCTTTCAAGCACGTAGCCGCGCGTCGCGACATCGAGCGCAAGACTGACGTTCTGCTCTACCAGGAGAATCGAAGTACCGCGCCGATGAATCTCCACGAAGGCATCGTGCATCTCCTCGACAACCTTCGGGGCAAGACCGTGGCTCGGCTCGTCCAGCAGCAACAGCTTCGGCTTCAACATCAGCGCGACCATTTGCTGCTCGCCGCCAGACAACGTGCCGGCCAATTGTTGACGCCGTTCCAGCAAGCGCGGAAACAATGTGAAGACATCCTGCATTCGCGCCGGAAGATCGGATGCAGTTCGCGCCGTGAATGCGCCGAGCAGCAGATTTTCTTCGACCGTCATTTCGGGGAAGACCTGGCGGCCCTCCGGAACGTGCGCGATGCCAAGCGCCGGCACCTGATGCGCCGCGCGGGTCGACAGATCGGTGCCCGCGAATTGAAGGCTACCGCTGACGCGAGGCACCTGACGCGATATCGCGCGCAGGATGGTGCTCTTGCCCGCTGTATTGGCGCCGATGATGCAGACGAATTCGCCTTCGAAGACCCTGAGATGAACGCCGTGCAGAACCTCGACCTCGTTGTAGCCGGCGTTGAGATTCTCGATGCTGAGCAATGGAGCGACGCTCATGCGCGCTTCTCCATGGATTTGCCGAGATAGGCTTCGACCACCTGCGGATCGTTGGCGACCTGCTGCGGCGTACCGTCCGCAAGCAGCTTACCGAAATTGAGAACGAGAACGCGATCGCAGATCGTCATGATGGCGCGCATGTGATGTTCGACCACCAGCAGCGTGATGCCATCATCGCGCAGCGAGCGGATCAGGTCCATGACCTCCTGCATCTCGACCGGGTTGAGCGCGGCCATCACCTCGTCGAGCAACAGCACCTTGGGGCCGGTGCAGAGCGCGCGCGCAAGCTCGACGCGCGCCCGCTCCGGAAACGACAGCAGGCCCGCCTGCTGGTGCGCGATCGCCCGCAGCCCGACACGATCCAGGCATTTCAGCGCCTCTTCGCGCGCAGCATCGACATCGTGACGTAGTAGTCCGGCGGTCAGCACGTTGTCGAGCACGGAGCTTTCGCCGAACAGCGCGACATTCTGAAACGTCTTGGTCATGCCGCGGTGGGCAACCTTGTGCGGCTTCAGCCCGACCACGGATTCGCCATCGAGCCGGATCGATCCCTTGTCGGGTCGGATCAAACCGACCAGCGTGCTGAAGAACGTGGTCTTGCCCGCACCGTTCGGGCCGATCAGCCCGACGATCTGGCCTTGCGGTACCGAGAAGCTGACATCGGACAACGCTTGCAGGCCACCGAACCGACGTGAGACGCCATGCACCTCGAGAATACTCATCGCGCCGCTCCTCCGGTGAATTTCGCTCGCAGGGATCGGAAGACGGTGACGAAACCGTGCGGGCGCCAGAGAATGACTACGATCAGGATCAGACCGAAGATGAGTTGCGAGAGCCCGGCGGCGCTCGACGAGAACCATTCGTTCATCAGCTCCTCGAGCGGAATGATGAAGAACGCGCCGAGGATCGGTCCGATCGCGGTGCCTATGCCGCCGAGGATCGCGATCAGCGCGACGCGGATCGAAATGCCGGCGGCGCTGAACACGGTGTCGGGATCGAAGAACACCGCGACCTGCACATAGAGCGTTCCCAGCATCGCCATCAGCGCACCGGAAATCACCGCCGCTTGCAACTTGACGCGCGTGGTATCGATGCCGATCACTTCCGCCGCCGACGGGTTCTCCTTGATGGCGCGCAGGCGATAGCCCATCGCGCCGCGCTGAATCCATTCGAAGATCAGCGTCGTGATCACGAGCGCGGCGATCGCGATGTAGGCGTGCGGCAGCAACAGCTTGAACGAATAGTTCGCGAAGCTCGGCGGCGAGAACGGAATCGAGGTGCCGCCCGGCCCGCCGGTCAGCGACACCCAGACGTTGGCGATGACACGCATGACCTCACCGAAGGCGAGCGTCGCCAGCGCGAAGTAGTGCCCCTGAAGTCGCATGGTGGGGATTGCGATGATGAACGCGGCAACACCGCCGAACACGCCGCCGGCCACCATGCCGATCCATGGACTGAGGCCCAGCTTCAGCAGCAGGATCGTCGAAGTATAGGCACCGATACCGAAGAACGCGGCATGGCCGAGCGAGGTCTGATTGGCGAGGCCGCCGATGATATTCCAGGCCTGCGCCATCGCCGCGAACAGTAGCGTGAAGGTCAGTACGCGAATCCAGTAGCCGCGCGGGTCGAGCGCCAGCGGCAGCAGACACGCAACGACGACAACAATGGCGAAAGCGATCCAGCGCTTCATCGGCTGGCTCCCACGAGACCTTGCGGCCTCACCGCAAGCACCAGGATGAACACCACAAACAGCACCAGATTCTGCAACTGGATCGGAAACACCAACGCCGACAGCGCCTGGATCACCCCGACCGCGAGACCGCCGGCCACCGCGCCGGCGACGCTGCCGAGGCCGCCCAGCACGACGACGGTGAACATCAGCACGACGTACTGACCGCCGACGCCGGGATATACCGTGACATAAGGCATGATCACCGCGCCGCCGAAGGCCGTGAGTCCGACGCCGAGCGCGAACGCAATCCGATACATCAGCGCCGAATCGATGCCCATCAGTTGCGCTGCGCCGGGGTTCTGCGCGGTCGCTCGCATGGCACTGCCAAACCAGCTCGTGCGCATGAACCACCACAGCGCCACGCCGCAAGCGAGCGACATCGCGAACGCAATCAGATACGGCACGCTGACGAATAACGGACCCAGCGATAGCGATATGGTCTGATACCACGTCGTGACCGACCGGAACTGTGAGCCGAACGCCAGCAGCGCGCTGTTCTCGATGACGATCAGCAGGCCGACGGTAAGGAATATCTGCGCGACCGACGGCGCTTTCAGCACGCGCGAAATCAGTTGCCCTTGCACGAACCAGCCGATGACGAACGCCACAGCGAAGGACAGTGGCGCCGCCAGCACCGGATCGAGCCCGAGGAAGGCCCATGCGAACCATGCGACGAGCATACCGATCATCAAAAATTCCGCTTGCGCGAAATTGATGATCCCCATCACGCCATAGACCAGCGTGAGGCCGATAGAGATCACGGCGTAGACGCCGCCAATCAACAGCCCGTCGATAACAGCCTGAATGAACGCCACTGGAAACTTTCGCTTAGCGGATCACGATTTCCAGATCGCCTTCGCTTTGGCGACGTCGCTCGGCCACACCGTGACGAGCTCCTTGTTGCGCCACTGCACCATCACCGGCACCGAAAGCACGTTGAGGCCGGTGTTATCGAACTGCACGGCGCCGCCGGTCATCGTCTTGGCCCAGCCCTCGGAGAATTTTGCACCGCGCAGGGCCGCGCTGACGTCTTCGGGCTTGGCGGACTTCGCCTTCTCGATCCCCTGCACCAGCACATCCAACGCCACCGCGTGCTCTTGCGCCTCATGCACCATGAAGTAGCCGAAGCGCTTGCGGAACCGTTCGGTGAACTCGGGCGCGAGGTCGTAATTCGACGTGTTGACCGAGAGCACGTTCTCGGCGAACTCGCCGAGCCCCTTCTCGAAATCGGGAATGACGTAGCCGGCGGCGCCGCCGATCGCCGGAATATCGATCTTCTGCTGACGCATCGTGCGGATGATGAGCAGGCTGTCGTTGAGATACGACACCGGGAAGACAGCTTGCGCGCCCGATGCGCGGAGCTTGTTGATCAGCGGCGTCGTGTCGGTGATGCCGAGCGGATACGCATCATCCATCACCACCTCGACATTGGCGGCCTGTGCGCCGGCGCGCAGACCCTTCGCCTGCGCCGAGCCGTAGGCGGTGTCCTCGTACATAATTGCGATCTTGCTGATCTTGGCGCCCGCAGCTTCGGCGATGGCCTTAGTATAATCGAACTGCGCCTTACCGATCACGGATGCCTTCGGCACCACCTGGAAGATACTCTTGTAACCGCGACCGGTGATCTGGTCGGCGAACGACATCGTCAGCAGCGGAATGTCACGGCGCTCGGTGACCTCGGAAATCGCCAGCGTCAGCGATGACGCGAACGCGCCAAGGATGGCGGTGACGTCGTTTTGGGTAATCAGCCGTTGCGCGACGGTGCCGGCCGTCGTCGGTGTCGAGGTCGCATCGGCGACGATCAGATTGATCTTCGCGCCGCCCAGCGCCTTGATGCCGCCGGCCGCGTTAATCTCGTCCGCGACCAGTTCGACACCATTGCGCGAATTGATGCCGAACTGCGCGTTGGCGCCCGATAACGGCATGATCACGCCGACATTCACCGTCTTCCCCTGCGCGAAGGCCGGGCGCAGCACCATCGGCGCCGCCAGTAGCGAAGCCGTGCCGGCAAGCAGGGTGCGGCGATTGAGTCCGACAGACAGCGTCGTGGATTTCTTCGGCATGAACGTTCTCCCCCTTTTGGCCGTGCTAGCTTGGCGGTGAACTTCGTCATAAAACGCCTGCTCAGTCAAGCTGATTGACAGATTGTCTGACAATGTGCTCATTGGGTGCCATGAAGAGAGCCGACTCCGATCTTAATGTCGCGCGCGAAGCCACCAGTCTGCGCCTCCTGGTCGAAAAGCGACTGCGAACCGCGATCGGCGACGGGACTTTCAAGCCGGGACAACGCCTGATCGAACGCGAGTTGTGCGAGCAGACCGGCGTTGGCCGCACCTCGATCCGTGAGGCGTTGCGTCAACTCGAAGCCGAAGGACTGGTCGATACGGTGCCGCACCGGGGGCCCGTGGTCAGCACCATTACCGCCGACGAGGCTGAGCAGCTCTACGAATTGCGGGCGATGCTCGAAGGCTTCGCCGGCCGCGAATGCGCGCGAAAGCGCAATCCGCAAATTCTCGCCCGGCTGCGCAGGCAATTCGAGATCATGGGACAAGTGGCGCGGCAGGATGATCGCAGCGATCTTCTCGCGGCGAAAACGGAATTCTACGCCGCCATGCTCGAAGGCTGCGGCAACGTTTTCGTCCAGCGCTTTCTCAACATGCTGCTCAATCGCGTCACGTTGCTGCGCATGACATCGATGACGCAAAAGAACCGCATCGATCACAGCCTGAAGGAGATCGAGACGATTCTCGTCGCGATCGAAACCGGCGACGTGGATGGCGCCGAGCGGGCTTGCGTTCAGCACATCCACAATGCCGCAGCTATCGCGGTCGCGGCGCTTCGCAAGAATGAAGCAACGGCCGCAAATGAATCGAAGATCAGGTAAGGAGTTTCCCGTGTCGCAATCGAACCCCATCGTCCCGCCGGCGAAAGTCGTCGTGATCGGCCTCGGCAACATGGGCCAGCCGATGGCCGCGTGCCTGAGCCGCGCCGGCTATCAGGTCGTCGGCTTCGATACTTCCAGCGACGCGCGCGCGAAGTTTAGTGCAGCCGGCGGCACGGCGGCGGCGACCGTCGCGGAAGCCGTATCAGGCGCGACCGCCGTCATTACGCTATTGCCTGACGGCAAGATCGTCCGCGCGGCGATCGAAGGGCTCAAGCAGCATCTCACACCGGGCACGGCGTTGATCGACATGAGTTCGTCGGCGCCGGTCGGCACCAAGGCCCTCGGCGAAGAACTGATTGCGGCTGGCTTCGCATTCATCGATGCGCCGGTGTCGGGCGGCGTCAAGCGCGCCATCGACGGCACGTTGGCGATCATGGCGGGCGGCGACAATGCAACCATCGACAGGGCCGAGCCCGTCTTGAAAGCCATGGGCAAGTCGGTTTTCCGCACCGGTCCACTCGGCTCTGGCCATGCCGCCAAGGCGCTCAACAACTACGTCTCCGCGGCTGGCCTCGCTGCCGCCGTCGAAGCAGTTGCGATCGGCGGCCGCTTCGGCATCGATCCGAATACACTGGTGGATGTGTTCAACGCCTCCACCGGCCGCAACAACTCGACGGAAAACAAGATCAAGCAGTTCGTGATTCCGGAATCCTTCACCTCCGGCTTCTCGCTGGCACTGATGGCGAAGGACATCCGCACCGCCGACGAACTCGCCCACCAGATCGGCGTGATTGCGCCGCTGGCGGACGAAGTCGCCTCGCTCTGGGACGGCGCGCTGAAGGAACTCGGCAACGCCGCCGATCACACCGAGATCGGCCGCTACCTCACCGCCAAACGCTGATCGCATCGCGATGAGCGCGATCATCGAAACGCTGCGCGAACGGTTGACGGCAGCAGTCGCCGCGCCGGAGGTGACATCCTTCGCGCGCGGGCTCGATCTGACCATTCGCTTCGGCACCGATACACAAGCCATTGATGTCGCGTTCACGCCGGACCGCATCACCGTCGCGCCGTCCTCCGGCGCCGCGGACGTTTCACTGATCGCGGATGATGCTGCGTGGCAACTCGCGCTGCAAGCCATGCCGCCGCCGACCTATCATTCCTTCTCGTCGATCCAGTTGCGCAATCCGCGCTTCACCATATCCGGCGATCCGCTTTCCATAGCTCAGGCGCGCGCCTGTCTTGAGGCGATCTTCGCGCATCTCAACGGCGACGACGGCGACGCCTCTCAAATCGAACTACATCGGCTGCACGGCCGCTACAGCCGCGTGCGCGCCGCAAATGGTCAGGTCTGCGACATCTTCAGCGAAAGCGCCGGCGACGGTGTGCCGGTTCTCTGTCTGCATACGGCGGGCGCGGATACCCGGCAGTTTCACGGGGTGATGTGCGATCCAGATCTCGGACGCGAGTGGTGCATGATCGGCTTCGACATGCCGTCGCACGGCCGCTCGATGCCACCGTTTGGCTGGGACGGCGGCATCTACCAACTCGATCAGGCCGCCTATCTCAACTGGTGCACGAGCTTCATCGAACAGGTGATCGGCGAGCCGGCCGTCGTCATGGGATGCTCGATGGGCGCGGGCATCGCACTGGCACTCGCAGCGGAGCGCCCCGATCTGGTACGCGGCGTGGTCGCGCTGGAAGCGCCGCTGCGACCGCGCGGGCGGCGCAACCCGTTCCTCACCCATGCAAAGGTCAACGGCGGATGGCATTCGGCAGCCTATGTGCGTGGCCTGATGAGCCCGAGCAGCCCGGCAGAAGATCGCCGCCGCGCCGCGCACATCTATGCGCAGGGCGCGCCCGGCGTCTACGATGGGGATCTGGTATTCTATTCGGATGAATTCGACGGCGAAGTCATCGCGAAGCGCATCGACGGCGACAAGATTCCGGTCACGCTGCTGATCGGGCACTACGATTTTTCGGCCACCGTCGCCGACGCGCACGCGCTGTGCGGCTGGATCAAGGGTGCGACCGTGGTCGAGATGCCGGAACTCGGCCACTTTCCGATGACGGAAAATCCGGCGACGCTGCTCAACTACCTGCGCCCGGTGATGGCAACGCTGTCATCGCGCATCCGATGCTAGGAAACATCCTAAGCCGTCATGCCCGGCCTTGTGCCGGACGTCCACGTCCTAAAGAACCGCAAGATGACGGCGTGGATGGCCGGGACGAGCCCGGCCGTGACGAGTCATCGTTTTCATCCAATGAAATCGCTCTAGCTGATCGTTGACGTATACAGCGACGGATCGAAGTACTTCGACGCCGGCGTGAAATCCTTAACGTTGGCGTTGGTCATGAAGAAGTCCGTCACCTGCTGCAACCACTTTGTGACTGTGCCGTCGGCATAGAGCTTCTTCCACTCCTGCGACGTAAACATCTTCTGTGCCTTGAACGACTCCTCGATGTCCGACATCGGCGTCTGGCTGTAGTGGTTCTTCTG
>Ga0209952_1001675_pt1 | contig 18078 bp, 16 predicted proteins | sample ThiBiot_750_biof_2_FD_183951 | JGI IMG/M metagenome (GOLD analysis project Ga0209952, IMG submission 183951) | Wastewater bioreactor microbial communities from Cape Town, South Africa - Thiocy_cont_750_biof (SPAdes) | ecosystem: Engineered > Bioreactor > Thiocyanate-remediating >...
GCGTTGAGCAAGCCGCAACCGACCGGTCCTTTGCACGAAGTTCCAGGAAGGGAGGGGAAAGAGCGCTCAGTTCGAGGGATTGCCGAAAGGGGGCAATTGCCCGAAGGGATTCCGTTACGGTAAGCCGTGAGCCGATCACGGCTGCTGGTTTGGAGACCGTGTCGGGAATGCCAAGCCCCTCTCCCCTGGAGAGCCATCTTTGTCGCAACTTGCACAGTGCCTGCAGGGGAGGGGAGGGACGTGCTTCAAGGCGCTATGCCGTCGGGAGCTTCTCTGTTGGGCAAAGTCGCTGGTGGCTGGAAGGGAGAGATTGGGTCCGGTTGGCTGGTAGTTGGCTCGCGAAATTCGAAGTGAGCGAAATATCCACAGATATAGGCGAGCAACTACAGGCAAGATATATAGGAATTTCTAAAGGTCAAGCTATAGGATTGGGCGGGGGGTGATCGCCCGAATACTAGGGGGTGATCGCCCGAATATTTCGGGGGGTAATCGCCCGAAAAGCGGGGGGCGATCGCCTGGGGGTAAGTTTTGTTATCCATAGGCGAATCGGCGGGCTTTCCAGCCGAGTCGGCTGGTTGCCCGCGCAGGCCTAATCTGCGGTCTCTGACCAGCTAAAAGGGGGGCGATCGCCCGAAACTTCGCCGCCATTTTGGGGATCGAGCGTTTAGGAAACTCCGAACGGGGAGGGGCGCTGGCGGCTGGACGCTTGCGAAAAAGGGGGGTGATCGCCCGAACCGCGCTGCCGCCAGGTCGGAGGCTGCGTGACAGAACGACTGGCTGACAAAGGCGCTCCGGACGCGCGTCGATTTTGCCGAAGAGCCCATCTGGCCGCGGCTTTCTGGTCCCCCTATGTGGAAAAGGGGAGTGATCGCCCGAACAGAAATGCCTTGGCCGGCGAATGATCGCCCGATCAGCCGAGGTTTTCTTCCGACAAAAAGAGGAGCATTCGCCCGAACTCGTCCACCGTCTAGCATGGCCGCCCGAGTCGGATCGTGGGAAAAGCGCCATAAGCTGAGGAGCGACGTGGTGCCTCAAGATGCGAAAAGGGGAGCGATCGCCCGAATCCCGTAGCGCCCCCTGCCTGCGGACGGCAACGGGGGGTGATCGCCCGAACTGGTGCCTCAGTCGCGACTGCGATCGTGGGTAGTGCCCCCAATAAGCGCCATCCTCTGTGGCACGACGATCGACGGCATCGGCGGCACGGGCGGCTTCGAAGGCAGGAGGATGTATCCGCCCCGGACCTCGTCGAGCCGAGCGTCGGGATAAACGGCGCGGACCTGCACAAGAGCCTTCTGGAAGGTCTTCTTGAAGTCCTTAATCTCGCTGTACTCCTGGCCAAACTGATCGGCCAGGTTCGACCAGGTCACCCGGTCTCCGCTTATGCGGGAGACACGGTGAAGCCGGTGAGACAGCCAGGTATAGATATCGAGAGCGAGCGAGGAACCTTGCAGGCACGCTAAAGCGCGCGGATCGAGCGGCACGGCCGAATCGACAAGCGAGTCATAGAATTTGCTGGTCAGTTCGATCACACCCTCATCGAGGTCGTGTTCCTCTTCCAGGGCATTCCAAGTAGAGAATTTCTCGATCGGCTTGGCATCGATCGTCGTATTGCCGTAGCCGAGGGACATCCGACACGCGGACAACGCCCGCATCTGTTGGCGGAAGTTCTTGTATTCGCGCCCATTGGTGCCGATGCCGAGGCGACGCATGAAGTCGTGCAAAGAGCGGCCGCTGTCGATGACGCGCGACTTGGTCCGGACAGCCTCGGTGCTGATATGGACCAGGGCCAGCCGGGGCTTCGGGCCGTAGGGCAGGGGCTGCTGCAGCCACTTTTGGCCCGAATAGAGGCTGCCGGCCTCGACCAGGAGCGACGCGAGGCCATTACGCCGTTCGAATTTCAGCTCGGTCGTGGCCCGACGTGGCAAGCCGACCTGGCAAAGCACGGTATGGAGGAAGTCTGGACGGTCCGGGGGACTCTCGACGATATCGGCGGCAAACCGGAGAACACGGGCGGTCTCGCGCGAAATCTTGTAGTCAGACAGGAGCTCGAACTGACGCTCTCGGTCATCCGTGTTGTCAGCCATGGCCTCACTTTCCATTCTGCCGCGAATTGAACGCCAGTTCCCCTGGTGCTCCTTCGACGTTGGCGGTACCCCAAAATGACGCGAATGAGAGTGACGGATCGGAGCAGCCTTGTGTGCCCATCGCGCGAATCTCACGACATCATTCTGATGTGGCATCTCATAGAAACAAAGAAATCACAAGAGCTAGTGTTGATTTGGCCCAGCTACCGCTTGATTTGGTAATAACTATCATACTTGCCCGCGAGTCGCGGGGGCTTCACCAAGAAGTTTGGCGAGGCGACCGGACGCTATCGGCGGGGCTGAAATAGCCGACGCGGGTTGGGTGGGAGGTGCTCCGACCGTTTGCAGCAAACGGTGCTTGCAAACGGCACACGCCTAACGGAAGGAAGCCCGAATTTCCCGGGAGCCGGCTTTTCGTCGCTGGCGTCAGCTTTGACGGAAGCGGGGAGGGGCCGCTGCGTGAGCTACGCGACCTCACTGCGTGGGATGTGTGGGTACGCGACGGCCCCGCAACGGCGTCGGCGAGAGAAGGTATCTTTGCCTATAGACCGACACTCCAGCCAAGTCCTCGTCATGGCAGACAGCACCTCCGGAACACCGGCGGCGGCAAACGGACTCCGCCCCACCCGCCGGCAATCGAACCCGAAAATAACGCCGGTAACATGGACAGGGGGTACGCGATACCAAGTTCCCGGTCCCGCACGCTGGCACAGGCTTGATGCGGGGGCGGGGGTGCGTCCATTTCACCGAGGGACACGCCGACGCATGGAGACCCGCCACGGCCATCGAACCGCCCGAAACCCTGTGCCTGACCCCCTTTCTAGAACCGCAGGACCCCGACTATCCCGAAAGCCCCCTGTTCGTTGCCGGGTTCAAGAACGCGGAGGGCGAGCCGACACCCAAGGTCAGAGCGAACCCGTGTTCGGCCTGTGCCGGCTCCTCGGCATCAAGCTGATGCCCCGCATGCGCAGCATCGGCGGCATCACATTCTACCGGCCCGCGGCGTCGATCCGCTACCGCCATATAGACGCACTGTTCAGGGCCGAAATCGATTGGGACCTCATCGCCATGCACGCGCGCGACGTGTTCCAAGTGGTATTGTCGATCCAGGCGGGGCGGGTCTCGGCCGCGTCTGCGGCACACACTCCTTGCGTCAACGATCGAAACCGGAGGCCGAGACCCGCCCTTGCGGGGCTCGGGGCGTAGCCTGAGAGCGTGGCCCGGCCCTCGGTCGGGAGACGCCCCCTTGCGAACTGCCTGGGTTTATGGTTGTTTTATGCGGTTTTATGCGGCGCGATTGGCAAGGCGACTTCCTCACCATGGCAAGACCAAAGGGCCGCCAGCTTCCAAACCGGGTGTCGGTCGCATTGACGGATCAACAGTTCGCGGCACTGGAAAGCCTCGCGCAGGAAAACCAGGCGGCGGTGTCCTGGGTGGTCCGGCGAGCTGTAGCTGAATACCTGGAGCGGAATCACCCGCCAGTCACGACAGACCGCGGCCGGACAACACATGCGCCTGTGACAGGGAATGACGATGGAACCGGCGATCACCAGCTCTGACAGGCTACAAAAGGCTCTCAGCCTGCCGAATGGCGCGCGTTTCTATCGCTGCGCCTTGCAGGTGAACCCGTTCGCCTATCTCGGCCGGCACAACAAGCAAACCACGTTTACGAACGAGGCGGACTACAACGCGGCCATCGTCACTGCCTGCAAGGAACAGGGCATCGAAATCATTGCCGTAACAGATCATTACCGGATCAAGGACTCCGCCGGCCTGGTCCAGGCCGCGCGGGACGCCGGCATTTTCGCCTTCAAGGGCTTTGAAGCCGTCACCAAAGACGGGGTGCATTTCCTCTGCCTGTTCGATCCCAGCAAGGCGGATAGCGTTCTGGAACGCTATATCGGGGAGTGCGGCGTCCATGATGAAAACGCGCTGTCCCCGACCGGCGACAAGGATTGCCACGAGCTGCTGGATGCGGTGAAGCGCTGGGAAGCGGTGTGCATCGCGGCACATGTCGCCGCCGATGGCGGCGGGCTGCTCAAAAAGCTGTCCGGTCAAACCCGGATCAAGGTCTGGCAATCGCCGGCGCTGCTCGCCTGCGCGCTGGCCGGCCCGGCGCATGAAGGCCCTGAAAGCCTCCGGCAAATCCTCCTGAACAAAGACCCGCAACACCAGCGCGACCGCGCGGTTGCGGTCATCAATGCGCAGGACGTGAACGGCCCTGAAGAGCTGACGCTGCCCGGATCGAGCTGCTTCATCAAAATGTCGCAAGTCTCGGTCGAGGCGCTGCGCCAAGCCTTCCTTGATCCGATCTCACGGGTGCGCCTCAACAGCGACCCGCAAGCCGAGCCGCACGCTGAATTCATCGCCATTGCCTGGGAAGGCGGCTTCCTGCGCGACAGCGCGATACACTTCAATGAGAACCTGAATGTGCTGGTCGGCGGCCGCGGCACCGGTAAATCCACCACGATCGAAAGCTTGCGCTATGTGCTGGGGCTTGAACCGCTCGGCGATGACGCGCGCAAAGCCCATCAAGGGGTGCTGCGCGAAGTGCTGAAAAACGGCACTAAGATTTCGCTACTGGTGCGCTCTCACAAGCCCTCGCCGCGCTGCTACACGATCGAACGGACGGTGCCCAATCCGCCGATCGTGAAGGATGAACACGGTGCGGTCCTGACGCTGAACCCCAGGGAGGTCATGCCCGGGGTCGAGATTTTCGGCCAACATGAAATCTCGGAGCTGACCAAAAGCCGGGAGAAGCTGACTCTGCTGCTGGAACGGTTCATCGAACGTGACCCGTCCGCCGCCGGCCGCAAGCGCAAGCTGCGGCTTGACCTGGAACGATCGCGCAGCCGCCTCGGCGAAGTAAAGCGGGAGATCAAGGCGATTGATGAGCGGCTGGCCGCTCTGCCGAGCCTGGAAGAAACGCTGAAGCGGTTTCAGGAAGCCGGCCTGGAAGACCGCTTAAAGGAAAAGAGCCTGGTGATCCGGGAAGAGCGCCTGCTCGGCGTCATCACCGAACGCCTCGCCCCGGTGCGGGTGCTGCGGGAAGAGCTGGCGGGGAGCCTGCCGCTGGATGCCGCCTTCCTCGCGCCGAAGGCTCTGGAAGGGCTGCCCAATGCCAATGTGCTGGGCGAAGCCGAAGCGATCTTCGCCCGGCTGAGCCTCCAGCTCCAGACCGTTGCCGGCCAATTCGAAGCCGCGCTGCAAGCGACGGATTCAGAACTGGCGGCGATGCGGCTGCGCTGGGAAGAGCGCCGCAAGGCGGTAGAGGCCACCTATGAAAAGGTGTTGCGCGAGCTGCAAAAGTCGAAAATCGACGGCGAAGAGTTCATCCGCCTGCGCCGGCAGATCGAAGAGCTGCGCCCGCTGCGCGAGCGGCGGGAAAACCTGGTGCGCGAGCTGACGACTCATGAAGGGCATCGCCGGCAACTCCTCGCCGATTGGGAAGACGTAAAGGCTGCGGAATTCCGCAGCATCGAGGCGGCGGCAAAGAAGGTTACCCGGAAGCTGAAAGATCGGGTCAGGGTCGAGGTCGCCATGTCCGGCAACCGGGAACCGCTGGGAAAGCTGCTGCGGGAGGAAGTCGGCGGCAATCTGACGGCCCTTCTGGATCGGCTAGGGGAGCGTGCCGACCTGTCATTGCCGGATTTGGCGCAGCGCTGCCGGGAAGGCAAAGACGCCCTGATCAAGCATTATGGTTTGCCGCCTGGCGGCGCGGAAAAGATCGCGCAAGCGGACCAGGCGCTGTTCATGCTGATCGAGGAGCTGGAGCTGCCAGCGACAACCAAAATCGAGCTGAACACCGCCATGGAAGGCGCCTCGCCGACCTGGCAACTGCTGGAGCACCTTTCCACGGGGCAGAAGGCCACAGCCGTCCTGCTGCTGCTACTGCTGGAATCGGACGCCCCGCTTGTGGTGGATCAGCCTGAAGATGATCTTGATAACCGCTTCATCACGGAAGGCGTGGTGCCGATCATGCGGGATGAAAAGCGGCGGCGGCAATTCGTCTTCTCGACCCATAACGCCAATATCCCGGTGCTGGGCGATGCCGAGCTGATCCTGGGCCTTGGGGCGAAGTGGGAAGGCAAGGAAGGCCAAGCCATGATCCTTCCTGAATATATGGGTTCCATCGATGGCCAGCCGGTGCGGGAGCTGGTCGAAGAGATTTTGGAAGGCGGCAAAACCGCCTTCGAAATGCGCCGGCTTAAATACGGCTTCTGAGGTTCACAGTGACAACCCGCACAGAATTACTCGAACTGATCAACAACGGTGAGAACTCCGGCGTCGAGTTCAAGCGCGATGATATCGACAACCGCGCCCTGGCTAAGGAGCTGGTGGCGTTTTCGAACCTGTCCGGGGGCGCTGTGCTGCTCGGCATCGAAGACGGCGGCACCGTTTCGGGGATTACCCGCGACAAGTTGGAAGAGTGGGTGATGACCGCCTGCCGCGACAAGATCCGACCGGCCATCATCCCGTTCTTTGAAATCATCCGGGATGTCGAGCCGGGCAAGCATGTGGCGGTTGTCCGGGTGGCCCCTGGATTCAGCGTCCATAGCGTGTGGCACAACAGCGGAAATACCTATTACATCCGCGTGGGAACCCAAAGCCGGGAGGCGACACCGGAAGAGCTGAGCCGGCTGTTTCAGCAGCGCGGCGCGTTCCGGGCGGAGCTGCGCCCGATCTCGGGCGCGCAACTGGCCGATCTCGATCTGCGACGACTGCGGGATTATTTCGGGCGGGTCAGACAGCAGGCAACACCTGATGAAGGCGATGAAGCCGGTTGGCGAACCCTGCTGCTCAACACTGATACCAAATCCTGATAACCTGGACTCACTGAGGGATTCCCCGACGCGGTGCTGATCTGATTCGATGCGGCGAACAGGGGGGAAGTTCGCCATGGGACATCCGATTAGCCTGAGGCTGGACTATGATGCGAGGCGGCTTCGGCAGCTTGCGCGGGACAGCCAGCATGCCGGCCAGGTTCGGCGTTTGTTGGCGCTGGCAGCGATTTATGACGGGGGTAGCCGGACGCAGGCGGCGCAAGCCGGCGGGGTCACGCTGCAGGTGGTGCGCGACTGCGTGTTGCGTTTCAACGCTGGCGGCCCGGAGGGTCTGGTGGATCGCAAGGCGCCGGGTCAACCGGCGCGGCTGAGTGCTGCGCACCGTGCGGCATTGGTGGCGATGGTGGAGAACGGCCCGATCCTCGCGGTGCACGGTGTGGTGCGATGGCGGATCATCGACCTGTGCCAGTGGGTGTGGGAGGAACTCAGGATCACAGTGTCGAAGCAGACGCTGAGCCGCGAGCTTCGGGCGATGGGCTACCGCAAGCTGTCGGCACGGCCGCGGCATCACGCCCAGGCGGCAGGGGCCGTCGAGGCATTCAAAAAAGCTGGCCTGCGACAGTGGCGGCGATCGCGCGTCGGCGCGGTGTCGCGCCCGCCGATATCGAGGTCTGGTTCGCCGATGAAGCCAGGATCGGTCAGAAGAACAAGATCACCCGCCGCTGGGCCAGGCGGGGCAGCCGCCCCGCTGCACCGTCCGACCAGCGCACCGCATCCAGCTACATCTTCGGCGCCATCTGCCCGGTAGACGGCAAGGCGGTCGGCCTGGTGCTGCCCCGCTGCAACATCGCGGCGATGGACCTGCACCTGGCCGCTATCTCCGCCGACGTGGCGCCCGGTCGCCTTGCCGCTGTGCTGCTCGACCAGGCCGGCTGGCACTTGTCGAAGCGGCTGGCGGTGCCGGACAACCTCATTCCGGTGCCGTTGCCGGCGAAGTGCCCGGAACTGAACGCCCAGGAAAACATCTGGCAGTTCATGCGGGACAACTGGTTGTCCAATCGCATCTTCACCAGCGCCAACGATATCGTCGATCACTGCTGCAACGCCTGGAACAAGCTCGAAGCCAAACCCTGGACAATCATGTCCATCGGACTGCGCGATTGGGTGCATCGGTTCTGATCAGCGAGACTTGGTATGAGCTGATGGTGGAAGAGGGGATTACCCTTTCCGGCCTGCTGCTGTTCGGCACCTCACCCAATCGCTTTTTGCCCTTCGCCGGCATCGATGCTGCGGCCTTTCCCGGTGTCGAAAAGGACTATGCCGCGCGCGAACGCGCGACCTTGCGCGGCCCGATGACGCCGCTGCTGGGGGAGGGCGGGTTGGTCGAAAATGGCCTGGTCGAACAGGCGCTCGATTTCATCCGACGCAACGTCGCCGCCAAAACCACCCTGGAAGTCGGCGCGCGGCGGGTCGAGGTGCCGGTTTATCCGCCTGAAGTGCTGCGCGAAACCCTGGTGAATGCCCTCATTCACCGGGATTACCTGCTGACCAGCACGGATATCGAGCTGGCGATCTACCGCGACCGTCTCGAAGTGATTTCACCGGGCAGATTGCCGAACGGCATCACGCCGGCGCGTATGCGCACGGGCTGCCGCGCCGCCCGTAACCAGCTCATCAAGGACGTGATGCGGGACTACGGCTATCTGGAACACATGGGCATGGGCGTGCCGCGCAAGATGGTCCGGGGCATGAAGGAGCACAACGGCACCGACCCCGAGCTGATCGAAGCAGAGGAGAGCTTTACCGCCCGGCTACTTGCCGGACCGTCAGGCGAACCGGCTTGAATCCTGCTGTGCGCCTATCCGGCCGACCGGATGGCTATTGTCGCGACCGGTCAACGGCACGACGGGGCACCGACCTAGATCAGCTCGTCACTCATCAACACCATTCGCTCATCTCCAACATCGTTCATCTTGGCCGTGACGATGAGACTGTACATGGCGGCGGCCCTCTGCCCACCGCGGTCGGAGCCGCAGAACATCCATGATTTTCGTCCCAGAGCGATGCCGCGTAGCGCGCGCTCAGCGGCATTGTTCGACAAGCACACGCGGCCGTCGCCCAGGAACACGGTAAAGGCGGCCCAACGCTTGAGGATATAATCGATGGCCTTAGCTAGGTCGTTGCCGCGGGAGAGTTTGGCGCGTTGCTCATGCATGTAGACATGCAGCGCATCGACGAGCGGCTTGCTCAGTTCCTGGCGAACAGCCCTACGCTCATCCGCGCTCTTGCCATTGATCGGCCGCTCGATGTCGAACAGAGCGTCGATGCGGTGCACGACCTCGATTGCGATCGGGGAGAGCATGATCGCTTTCTTGCCAGCGGCCCGCCGCCGCGGCGACCTGATCCCGGATACCCTGCTCGCCCACCTCGCCCCGCTTGGCTGGCAGCACATCAACCTCACCGGAGATTACCTCTGGGACGCCAGCACCAACCTCGGACAGGACGGGTTCAGGCCCCTGCGCAGCACAACAGCCGAGCTGCTTGCAGCCATGGCGGCATGACCCTGTTCACGGTCCGTGCCACGAACCGTGTTATCCTGCCCGTTCTATGGCGTACCCCCTGAACGCCCTGCGGCTGCTGGCCTGGCAGCCACAGGGCCAATCGCCGCCGCGCCAATCGTTCCCGACGCGCGGCGCGGAGCATACGTGATGAACCTGTCGATGCTGGTGCCGATTGCCACGACCGGCTTCATGGTGGCGTTCCTGCACGCCGCCATCCCGACGCATTGGCTGCCCTTCGTGCTGGCCAGCCGCGGCCAGGGTTGGGGGCGCGGCAAGACGCTCGCGGTGACGGCGCTGGCCGGGCTCGGGCACGTGGTGTTCACCGCGTTCCTGGGCGCCCTGGTGGTGTGGTTCGGCATCGAGACCAGCCGCTGGACGGGCGGCATCCTGCCGCTGCTGGCCGGCGGCGTGCTGATCCTGTTCGGCGGCTACTACATCGCCCGGCAGCTGCGCGGCCAGGGCGGGCACCATCACTGGCAGCTGCCGTGGCGGCGCGGCCATGATCACGCGCACGACCACCCGCACGACCATTCTCACGACCACGGGCACGACCACGACCACGGACCCCACCAACCGCATGCGCATGCGGCGCCTGTCGCCACCGCGCGGCGGTCGGACACCGCGGCGATCCTGAGCCTGCTGGCGCTGCTGACCTTTTCGCCCTGCGAGGGGTTCCTGCCGGTCTACCTCTCGGGCATCGCTTATGGCTGGGCCGGCTTCGTGCTGCTGAGCACGATCCTCGGCGCGGCGACCGTGGCCGGCATGATGCTGTTCACCGCGCTGACGCTGGCCGGGCTGGAGCGGCTGCGGCTGGCGGCGCTTGAGCGCTACGAAAGCGGCATCCTGGGCGGATTGCTGTGCCTGCTGGGGGTGATCGTGATCGTTCTCAACCCTTGAGGCATCAGGCGGCCTCGACGGCGAGGCCGGCGGCCTTCCATTCGGGAAATCCGTCCTCCAGCCGGCGGGCGCGAAAGCCCTGGCGGCGTAGTGGTGCCACCGCCTCGAACGAGAGCACGCAATACGGGCCGCGGCAGTAGGCGACCACCTCGCGGTCGCGCGGCAGCGCCGCGTCCAGCCGGTCGGGCGGCACGTTCAGCGCGCCCGGCAGGTGGCCGGCGGCGTATTCGTCCGGTGGACGCACATCGAGCAGGACGACACCCCCCCTCGCGCAGCCGGGCCAGCAATTCGTCGCGCGACACCGGCTCCAGCCCGTCGCGCGCGCCGAAATCTCTGGCCACGATCTGCCGGACCTCGGCGCTATTGCGCTCCGCCACCTGGCGCAGGGCGGCCAGCATCGTCGGGACCGCATCGTCCGACATCGCCGTCGCAGCCGACGCATGGCTACACGGCTCACGTTGCCACCGATCAGGAGGCCGGCCTGATCCGCGGCCTCGAAGTGACGACCGCCAACGTTCACGACGCCGCCGAGCTGAGCGCCATCCTGCCCGAGGCGCTGGGAGACACGTATGGCGCTAGCGACGATGCTGGCAGCCGTCCGGAAGGACGGCCGCCCAGCGGACGGCTTCGTCACGACCATCGAGCGATGCGGCCGGATTCTCGCGAAGCATTTCCCGCCCGGTGCCCTCAAGCCCGATGAACTACCGAACAAGCTGTTGGAGATCTGATGCCTGGTCATACTGGAGGTCTACACTGGTATATCCGCATTGGACGCGGTTCACATGGGCTTTCCGTATCGCGGGGCTGGGCAGTGCTCTACATGACAATCGCGTCGACGGCAGTGTGACGGCTCTCCCCACGAAAGCTGGGGACCGGTTGCCTACTTTGCGAGCAGCCCGCTCTCAATCGCCTCCGCGGTGAATCGGAAGACCACGTCGGGATCCGGACTTTCTCTATGCTCTCCCTTGCCTCTGAACTCCAAACGCGTCAGCAGGTCGCGAATGATACCAATCCGCGCCGACGGCTTGTCGTCCGCTTTAACGATGGTCCAGGGCGCGGCAACTGTGTGGGTCCGCATGAGCATCTCGTTGCGGGCGTCACTGTATTTTTCCCACAACTTCACTGCCTTCGCGTCGATCGGGCTCAACTTCCATTGGCTCAACGGATCGTCATGCCGTTCCTTCAGCCGCTTCCTTTGCTCATCCTTGGATATGTCGAGGTAGTATTTGATGAGCGTGATGCCGCAGTGCACCAACAACTCCTCGAAGAGCGGGGCCGTGGTCAGGAACATCCTGTATTCGCCGTCACTGCAGAAATTCATCACGTGCTCAACGCCAGCTCGGTTGTACCAGCTTCGGTTGAACAGAACGATCTCACCTCCAACCGGAAGATGGGCCACGTAACGTTGGAAATACCACGCCTGCCGATCGCGATCCGAGGGCGGTCCCATGGCCACGACCCGGCTCTCCCGCGGAGCCAAATGCTGGACGATACGCTTGATCGCTCCGTCTTTGCCGGCCGCGTCCCGTCCCTCGAAGACGACTGCGATCTTCATCCCGGTCTCGATGACATGCCGCTGCAACTTGACCAGTTCGACCTGGGCTGCCCTCAATGCTGCCTTGGCAGCATATTTCCGGTCAGCGCCCGATCGCTCCTGCGTCGTCGGCATCAGCGGGGACCGTTCATGGTCATGGAATTGTCCTTCTCGAAGAACTGTTCACGGGGGCAACCGGCTGCGCGCGGACCACCAGCATCCACGGAAGTTTGAGGCTCAGGAGGACACCAAGGAGGCTAAGCCCAAAGGCGAAGAAGAAGGCGGCCCCCGGGAGCCACGATGAGGCGAATAGCATGCCCCCGGCAGCTGAGCCGACGGCGGCTCCCAGGCTTGCAGCCGCCGTCTGTTTACCAAGTTCTGCGCCCTGCGCTCGACCCGCCTTGCTCGAGGTCCAGTAGGTCACAATTGGCGACAGTATCCCGGCACTCGCGGCCACAGCGGCGATAACGCCCAGCATCATTGCGAAGTCGGTTGCGAACGGCACAGCGAACAACCCCGCCGCCATGATGCCGAGTGCGGGAGTTATGAACCAGCGCGTCGTCTCGGGCTTTAGCCAGGGCGAGAAGACAATGGCCTGCACGATGATCATGACTGCGCTGCACTCGGTGAACATCGTGGCGATCTGAACCTGGGTAAGTGCGAGCTCCTGTTTTCCGCGGAGAGCCAGGCCTACTTCAAAAACCGCAACGCCTGCGGCCACAATGAACGCCAGCCCCAACAGCCGAACGACCAGCCAAGCGTCGGTCAGCAAGGTAGTTGCTGTCTGGTGCGGGTCTGAGCCAGGTATGGTGCGGCCGGGTATCGCCACGGCAGCCGCAATGGCGACGAGTATGCCAATTACCGCTGTGCCAGCGAGCGGCATCGCCAGCGAGCCTGTGGGACTGCTCATCGGCAGGATGCCCGATCCAACTTGCGACATGAGCACACCCAGCATTGGGCCGAGCAGGAAGCCACTGATCCCGGCGAGGCTGACGAAGGTCAGGCGCCGGCCCCGGATCTCCTCCGTCGGTGCAAGGTCGCCAATCGCCGCAAGGGCGACGGGCGATACCGCTGCTGCGAACAGCCCGCTGAGCGCACGCTCGATATAGACACCTGTCAGACTGTCGATGATCGCGAACGTCAGCATCGTCGTGCTGAACCCGATCAGTCCGATAAGGAGGATCGCCCGGCGTCCATGGCGATCTGACAGACGTCCCCACATCGGGGCAAACACGAACAGCGAGAGCGTGTAGAGGCCGGTGAGCAGCCCCGTCGCCCGCGAGACCTGTCCCTGGTCACTTCCCGCACCGAGCATGCGTTCAATCAGATACGGAAGCAGCGGCAGGACGACGCCGAAACCCATCGATACCGTGAAGACCGACAGCATCAGCACCGCCATGGCCGAAGGTGCGACATCCGACGGCGATGAGAGGCCGATGGTCATGTCGGTGCCGATCGGAACCCTGGCTTGGCGGGTGCCACCGCCTCACCCGGACGCCGAATTCCCGTTAGTTTCGTGCGCTTGAGCATCAAGGCATTGATCGCGACGAGAGCCGAGCTGCCGGACATCGCCAGTGCCGCGATGCTTGGACCCAGCACGAACGGATAGAGCACGCCCGCGGCCAGCGGGAACGCGACGAGATTGTAGCCGACCGCCCACCACAGGTTCTGGTGCATTTTCCGCAGTGTCGCCTGCGAGAGCTCAATGGCGCCGACAACGTCGAACGGGTCGCTTTTCATCAACACGATGTCGGCACTCTCCATGGCAACGTCCGTGCCAGCACCGATAGCGAAGCCGACGTCGGCTTGCGTCAGGGCGGGTGCATCGTTCACGCCGTCGCCAACCATGCCGACCTTCTTGCCCTGCTTCTGAAGCTCGCGAACCTTGCTCGCCTTGTCGCCCGGCAGCACGTCGGCGAATACCAGGTCGATGCCCAGTGTTCTGGCGATCCGATCGGCAGTACCCTGGTTGTCCCCCGTCAGCATCGCCACTTCGACGCCTCTGGCACGCAGTGCCTTGATGGCGTCCACCGCCGTCGGCCTGGCCGCATCGGCGATCGCGATAAGGCCGAGGAACTTCCCGCCCCGGGATAGATGGACGACGGTCCGCCCGGCTCCCTGCAACTCCAGCGACTTTGCGCGGAGGTCGCCGAGGTCGATTTTGTTCTCGCTCATCAGCTGCTTGTTGCCGAGCAGGATGGTCTGGCCGTCGACCTCCGCCTGCGCGCCTTTGCCCTCGATGTTCCTGAATGCTTCGGACTTGGATGCCTTCACATCGGCAGCCCGGCGCAAGATTGCCTGCGCCAGCGGATGGTCCGAGCCCGCCTCCACCGAAGCGGCCGCGGAAAGCAGCTGCTCATCGGATGCGCCAGGGGCAGCGACCAGGTCCACGACCTCGGGCTGGCCCATCGTCAGCGTTCCAGTCTTGTCGAAGATGATCACGTTCAGCTTCGTGGCATCCTCGAGAGCTGAGGCGTTCTTGAAGAGTATGCCGTTCATGGCGCCAAGTCCGGTGCCGACCATGATCGCCATCGGCGTCGCCAGACCAAGGGCATCTGGGCAGGCGATGACGAATACGGTGATCGTCAGGCTCAGCGCGAACAGCAGGGTCTGCCCGACCCACCAGTACCACACGACGAAAGTCAGAAGACCCATGACGACGGCGGCCAGCACCAGCCACTGCGACGCGCGGTCGGCCAGCAGCTGCGCGGGCGCCTTCGAATTCTGGGCCTCCTGGACGAGCTTGACAATTTGGGCGAGTGCAGTGTCCGCGCCCACCTTGGTCGCGCGATACCTGAAGGTGCCGCTCTTGTTGATCGTCGCTCCGATCACGGCATCACCGACGTTCTTGTCCACCGGCATCGACTCCCCGGTAAGCATGGATTCGTCGACCAGCGACGTGCCCTCCAGCACCGTGCCGTCGACCGGGATCTTGTTGCCCGGCCTGATCACGACGGTTTCGCCGGACAGCACGTCCGCCGTTGGGATTTCGATTTCCTTTCCGTCGCGCAGCACGTTGGCCTTCGGGGGCGCGAGGTTCATCAGAGCACGTATCGCTTCGGATGCGCCGGCGCGCGCGCGCATCTCGAGCCAATGCCCCAGCAGGATGAAGACCAGTAGGATGACCGATGCCTCGTAGAACTGCTGGCCGCCGTAGAAGAACGTGGAACCGACGCTGAACAGGTATCCGGTGCCCACGCTGAGGATGACCAGCACCGCCATGTTGGCGACGCCGCTGCGGAGCGCGCGATACGCAGCAACGAGGAACGGCCAGACAGGATAAAGGATCGCGAGGCTGGCGAGAACGAACAGGACGAGATCGAGCCGCAAGCCAAACGGTGGCGGAATTTTGATGAAGTCCATGCCCATCGGCGAGAAGGCGAAGATCGGAACGCCAAAGGCGAGCGCGATCCAGAAGCGGTTGCGGATGTCAAGAGCCATGGCTTGCATGTCCATGCCAGCGCCGTGCCCCATTTCCTGGGCCATCGCATCGTTCTTTTTCGTGCCGTGCGCAGCGTGATCCGCCTGCATGTCGGCGGGATTCATGCCGGCCATTGGCATCGCCGAATTGCCGGCGACGCTTGGAGTGGATCCGGATGCGGTCACAGGCTTCGCCGGAGCAGGCACGTCTTGCATCGTGTGACTGTCACAGACGTGCCTGGGCAGCGCTTCGCCAGCGCAATGAAAGCCGCACTCTTTGATCGCCGCCTGTAGCGCGGCCAAGCTGGTCCTATTCGCATCATACGTCACGGTCGTCGAACCGGTGACAGAATTGACCGCTACGCGGTCGACGCCCGCAATACGTCGCAGTTGCTTTTCAATTCCCCTTGCGCCGAGAACCGAGAACAGGTCGCCAACGTCGAATGTGCTGGTCGTCATGCGCATCTGCATCGTCGCCGGAGAGACGGACTCCGACCTTGCACGATGCCGTCAGCCTTCATCATGGATGAAGGACCCATGGCCGCTCTCCGTCTCCGTGGTGCTCATCATCGAGTTGATCCCCATCGGGGCATGTGGGTGCGCCGGCCGTTCGTCGGTGTGCTGGATGTTTGGCCATAGACGGCAACGTGGGCGTGCACCCGCGCTTGATCACAGACGCCGTCTTGCCGCGTGAAATGGGGGTTTCGCAACATCCCGGAGATGACGCGAGTGGACGCCGCGTGTTGCCTTTGCTGGTCATTTTTTTTCGCCTGGCTGGGTTCGCCGCACCACTATGGAACGGCGTTTCGTGACGTCGATCGTTCCGATGCAGACCATTTTTGGGGCTGCGAGGCCGCGAAGCACCTCACTCTGGCGGGGCCGGAGTGCGTCGCAATTGTAGCGCATTTGACAATACCCAGAGGAAATACGACACCCCCGACGACGGCAATCGTTAATATGGCACATAGACTCCTGCGAAAGGATGCCTGGAAACTACTCGCTCGAGCGGCTGTATTAGTAGCCAGCAGGCTCTGCTGCGATGTGCCACAATCGAGGCGGCCTTGATCGGGTTCGTGACCCCAGCAGGTGAGCCAATGGTCGGACCGAAGATTTGCCAAGCCGGTGGGAAGTCCGCGTCGTTCGATAGTCGCCCCGCAGGTCGAAACGCGATCGTCGCGCTTGACGCCTTCGGGTTGTGCATCTCCAGGATGACGAATGGCCGATGCAAAAATGCGGCAGGTGTCTGTTTTCAGGTATGGGGTCATGGCGAACGCCACGCTTGTCCGGCGCGGGCTTCGGACGACAGCGGCAACAACGCTACGGCGAACGCCAGCAAGGGGACGACAATCCATTGAGCGAACGGCGCCAAGCCGGTTCCCAGCCCAGGCAGAATCGGCATCCATTCCGAGTACGCCCAGACATTGCGGGCGGTATTCAAATGTTCGCTGCCAATTGTGTACGAAAATCCGAGCGCGATTGCCATCCCACCGACCCACAGGAAGCGGGATCGCGGCCAGTCCGCCGAGCCGAACAGCAGCAGGCTTGCGATCAGCGCTGAGACGGCGATCAACAGGTCGCCGCCCGTGCAGTGGATGACGGCAATCCCGATTTCGCGGGCGGAAGCCGTCCACCACAGGGTGTAAAGCGGCATCTGCGCAATTTCCCATGCGAGGTTCCCTGCGGCGATCACGGCCAGGTAGCGTCTCATTCCGGAAAGCCAGTTGCACGACCGGTCCATCAAGCCCGCGTCCTGCCTTCCTCGGAACCACGTAAATGGGGAAACCAGCCCGGGACATGGGTCTCGTAACGTATGTATTCCTCTCCGAATAGCTGGCGGGCTTCTGCCTCCTCCCGGCGCGCTAACCGCACGTACATCGCGACGAGGAACGGGAACATGACAAGCGTCAGCAAAGTCGGCCACTGCAGCAGGAACCCTAGCATGATGGCGATGAAGGCGACGTATTGGGGATGCCGCACGTAGGCGTAGGCGCCGGTAGTGACGAGCCGCCCCTGTGTCTGTGCCGTGTAAAGCACCCGCCAAGCCGAACCGAGGAGGATGAATCCACCACCGATCACAAGGCCACTCGCGATATGCAGAAGGCTGAGATGTGGATTGCCCTGTAGGCCGAACAGCGTGGACCAGAGATGGCCCGCATCGTGCGACATCAGGTCCATACCGGGATAGCGCGCCTGCAGCCATCCCGATAGCAGGTAGATGGTCAGCGGAAAGCCATACATCTCGGTGAACAACGCCACGATGAAGGCGCTGAACGCCCCGAATGACCGCCAGTCGCGCGGCGTTCGCGGCTTGCCGAAGCTGAAGGCGAAGATGATGAAAACCAGCGAGTTCACGACCACCAACGACCACAGCCCATAGGCGGGCATATCCTCGGTCATGGCCGGTCCTCCCGATCCGGCGATTGCGGCTCGTCGGAGCGCGCGTGCGCGTGATGCCCATGCCCGTGGTGGCCGTGATGCATGAACATATGCATCAGCGGACATGCGAGCAGGAACAGCCAGGGCAACACGGCGATGGTGTGGGCCGTGTGCTCGGTGATCAGGAAATACCCCGCGACCGCGAGAAAGCCGAGCAGCACCAGTGTGCTGCGGCCGTGCCAGAAAGAGGGGGAGCGTTGTGGTTGCATTGGGGGCCTCCTGCCGCCGCGCCTCACGGCGCGGCGGCGCGCTCAGTGTTGCGCGAACACGCGATCGCCGGACACGGTGCCGAACAGGATCACCCGGTAGGGCTGCCCGGGCAGGTCCATTCCCGGCGCCGACGCCGGCATGCCTGGTGCCGC
>Ga0209952_1001687_pt1 | contig 18001 bp, 23 predicted proteins | sample ThiBiot_750_biof_2_FD_183951 | JGI IMG/M metagenome (GOLD analysis project Ga0209952, IMG submission 183951) | Wastewater bioreactor microbial communities from Cape Town, South Africa - Thiocy_cont_750_biof (SPAdes) | ecosystem: Engineered > Bioreactor > Thiocyanate-remediating >...
AAATGTTCATGTCAATGCAACAACCAACAGCATATCCATTTTATATGAAGAGACCGGCATCTTTTGTTTCAACACCATGGTCTTCAGTTCCGTTTAATTTATCTTCTCTTCATCAACATCAATTTCCTGCATCGTTGAATTTACCTCAACAACAGCCAGTATCTCCATTTCTTCTTCATCGACGACCTTCATCACGAAAATCACATGTCAAAAATCTGCCTACATCAGCATCGTTTTCGGGTACTCGTTATAATTCTGTCAAACAATCAACAAATTACACAAATCGACGTCCCGTGATTCATTCGGTCGATGCTGCAACCCAACTACATCGTTTTCCGACTCAACATTATTCTCCTTTTATTCGACAAAATTATCCCGAGTCCGATCGACTATCAAAAACACAATCTCTACATACAATGGCATCGCAACGTTCATCAAATCTAAGTGTTTCCTATGCAAAAGACGTACGTTTAACTCCGAAACGTCGTCGAAAGCTTTCACCGCAGAAAAAACCGCAAATGTTTCCGAGAAGACCTCTGTCATCATCGCCCAAACGTCGATTATCATTGAATATGCCTCAACGAAGACGACCGATGAACATTCCCGAACGTGGTGTTGTTCGTATTTCGACATTAGATGAAATGCCTTTGCCCTCTTCATCAAGTCGAACTCATTCACGAACGAGTAGTATCAATCATGATCGATCATCGATGAAAGGCAGCATATCGAACTCGAGTCAACATCGAAAGAAAACTAAAAGCACGAATTCAATTCGTAGTCGGAATACTTTTGATCATAGCGAAGAAAATGGTTCGAGAAAAGACGAACTAAATGAATTAGATTTTGAAATTATATGATTATTTTAGATACGCGATCAACTTCATCATCCAATGATAGTCATTTAGCATTTCAACGTCGTATAAATGGTTCATTGAGAAAAGATCCATTGATCAGTGCAGCTATGGAAGAATATCGACAACATCATCGTCGATCATTAAGTCAAACACCTTCGATGACGTAATTTAAAATCAATAGTTTTCAATATAAATCATCATTTTGTTTTAGTTCAAATCGACGAAATCTCAGTCGTGATAGTCTTTGTTCGGATTCAATCTTTCGATCTTCATCATCTTCATCATCATCACACAATAGTCAAAGTCAAACAAGTTTCACATCTCTCGAACGTTCAGAAATTCGTAAAATAATCAAAACAATCAAAAAGAAATCTACACCAACTGTTCAAAGCCCTCCTGTTCCTGTTCCAGTTCCTGCTCTTCCTCTTCATTCTACTCAATTAAAACCAATTCCTCTTTCAGCATCATCATCAGAACAATCATTAGCAATCAATCCTCCGACAACACTAAATAAACCAAGAAAATCTTCGATTACTGAAGAACTAGACCGAGAATTTAGTAAACTACGTGCATTAGATCCCGATCAAGATATATCCTATGTGACACCCTCATCAATCTGCAAACGAAAATATAAAACATTAGAAAAATCTCCAGATAACAAGCCACCAATGCCAACATTCGATGAACTTCTACGTAAAGTTCAATTACGTCCTATTGATAGTTCAGTTAAACCTATTGTTCCAGTCAAAGAAAAAGTTCAAGAAGCACAAACAGAAAATTACGAAAATCCTTTTCTATCAGTTCCTGTTCCACGAAGTAGTCCAATACCTGCCGTACCGTTCGAAGACGTTAAAATTGAACAACCTAAACCTGAATATGCTATTCCAATAAAAAAACCTGAAATCAAATCTATTCCTCATGTTTCACAATTTCAACCATCACGACGATTTCGTTTTACGAAACCGTTTTCAACTGTGGCGCCAGAACGTCGAACTTCACGTTCTCTATCGATGTTAAATTGGTTTCAACAAACTCGTACCGAGCCAATTCCATCGACATTTCAACCAAATCAAGCATCATCAACATCAACAAAACACTCGGAATACGAATCAACAACCGGTAGTGCCAAAGAAAATATCTACACATCCGATATTGATATCTATGCATCGACATCGAACGCTGACAAACTTCAAGATCAATCATTACAAATGCATTTAGAAAATCAGACGATCTTAACTGATCATTACTTTTGCGAATATGAAAGCAGACAAACAATGACAACATCATCGATATTAAACGATTTTTCACAGTTATTAAAACGTAAACATAAACATCATCAAAAACCTAAAGATCAACGTTGTTCAATTATGTAGTGAGAATAGATCTTTTTTTCTTCTTTGATTACAAAACTCATATTCTTAGTTGTTTTCCTTTGTACACACTTTATTACTTTATAAATAAACTAATGACGAAAAAAGAAACGAACACGAATAAGAGAAAGAGAAAAAAGAAAATGAATCAATTAAAAATCAACAGGTTCGCCCATAGCTTGTAGTTTTCGTGCAGCATTGACATCGTTCTTCAATTCTTCATAGTCTCGTTTAAGTTTTGCACGTCGATTTTGAAACCACTGAAAACACAAAAGATATTTGTCATAATTGTGCTTTTTTTTTGTTCGAATATCGAACTTACAGTTATAACTTGTGCAGGTGAAAGTTGTAATTCATTAGCAATTTGATCACGATCATTCGGCGTAAGATATCGTTGATGAGCAAAACGTTTTTCCAGTGCATAGATTTGTTGAGCACTGAAAGCCGTTCGATTTTTTCGACGTTTTCGTTTGTGTAATTCATGAGTAAATTTTAATGAAATATCCGAATCGTACGCATCTTTAATAATGAGAAAAACAAAACGTTTCGGTTAGTTATGTATATTAAAAAAAAAAGAAGAAGACAAATGAGCTAAACAATCGATGGCGCACAACGAACAGAGCGTAAGTCTATCAATACTCGAGTTGATAGGAAAACGAATGATCTTCTCTGTGCTCGGAACAGAAGTGATAATCATATATCAAATTGATCGATATCAAATCAACATTGAAGAGAAAACGATGAACAAACTGTGATATCCAATTATGAGTTACTTTATTTATATACATTTCTAAGATATGCCGAAAGAGAAACAATTAATTTGTGCCATGTCGATCGATTAATGATGAGGAGAGTCTTTTTTTTGTTTTTTGTTGTTGTTCTATTTCTTGACTCGTTTGTCATCATCATTCGTCATCGACTTCTAGTCCAAACAGTTGTAATTGGTATTTTTCTCGTTTGAAGTAACTGTTCTCAATTGACTCGATGTGTATAAAATAACATCGAATGCTTCATTTCAAACTCAATTCATTCGTTTCGCCGTATTACCAAAGATAAAACAAATGCACACACGAATTTCGATTGATTATCGAAAGTAGAAACATATCAGACACTTGACCTTTAGAAGAAAAACTTCGATAATCAATTGGACACAAATTAAAAAATAGTTAACCGACCGTAAAATACGAGATGAATTAGATAAGAAGAGAAAAGGAACCGTTCGTGTGTGTGTGCGCGCGAGAAAGAGTGGAATTCAATGTGTAGGACTTACTTGGATTTGATTTATCGAATGTTTTTTTCGTCATTTCAAAAAGTGCGTCTAATGGCGAATTTTTCGAATCTTTATCAAGTCGATGTGCATGACGTAAAGATGATGATGTTGATGATGTTGGTTTGCCTAATAATAATGAACTTGGACGTAATGGTATTGGATATAAAGGATGTTTGAAAAATCGTCGAAGATCAATTGGTTTCTGTAAGAAGATCTCCTTGTGATCGAGACTGCTTTCATCATCACCTGATGTTGTTGATGATGATGATGATGATGAAGAATCATCACCATTTTCCGAAAGAATATCTTTGATAAGAAAAGATTTCGATGACATTGTGAGGAGAACAATCGAAGTTAAACTGATGATGATAACATTTTCAACAAATAGAACCAAAAGAGAAGAAAAGGCAAACACAAAATAGGAGCTAATGATCATTTGAGAACAAGCCAATCAACGTTAAATATCTTTTCTTTTTTCTCTTTACCGCACTCGTCTCGTATGACATACAAAACGAGATAAATGGAAATTTGCACGAATAGAATCAATCCGAACGGAAGAAAACAAGAAAAAAAGTGTGCAAATTGACTATCTCCCGACGAGAGAGAGTGAGAGAAGAAGAGGATAAATGAGAATTGTTTCTCTATTTGTATATATTTAGCATTAGAAAAAGAGAGTGCATGCCGATCAAATGAGTATATCAACCAATCAGATTCTCGTAAAAGTTTATTCGATTAAAAAATATATAAAACAACACAACACAAAAAGCAGATTATGTTTGTCATGCTCTAGCTATCATTGAATGCAGGTAAACCAAAATAAACCGGATCGAATTTGAGTAAACTATCTAATTGAACAGTTGCTTGTTTAACGATAGTTTCATTATAAACATTCAAAGGTAAACTTGGCACGAACACAACCTTCATTTGTGCGGCGAGTGCAGCTACGAGACCGTTTTCTGCATCTTCGAAAACTAAACATTGAGACATCGAAGCTGGAGGCCGAGGGAATCGATTTGCACAAGCAAGAAATATGTCAGGCGCTGGTTTCGTTAGACGAGTTTCTGTTGGTTCAGTGCAAATAACTGGATCAAATTGATCGAATAATTCTCGATGTTTACTAGTTTTGAGTTGATATAAATGAGATGGTGAACCAGTTGCAATTCCTTGAGAAGAGAAAATCGAAAGAGAAAAGAACGATTCGTTTGAATTTACCGATCGGAATTTTATGTTCAACTAAATGTCGAATGAGTCGTTCAGCACCAGACAATAATTCCGACGATGGAAATGCTGCCAAATAAAGTTCATTCGATTTCGTCAAAAATTCATCAGTTGTCATTGGCAAATTCAATTCATCTAATAGTTTTCTCATAGAATCGAATCGATTGTTTTCATATTCGACTTACTAATCAAGATTTTGCCTGCTTCAAGTGATGATTTGCCCATCATTTTAAGTTTAACTTCGGACGTAAAATTTTTACCATAGGGCGCACATAATTTTTGCAAACATTCCGTATAAATCGATTCAGTATCCAATAACAAACCATCCAAATCGAAAATACAATGTGTAATGCTCATAGTTTGCCTTTGTTCGTTATCTAAAAATGATCAGATGAATAGGAAGGAGTAAAGAATGTTTAGTTATCCTTTATTGCGAAGAATAATAGTATATCATATAAAGAAAATGGCAAAAGAAACTTTGGCAACTTGTTGTTGTTTTTTTCTTATTGAAAGACTTGAAAAGACTTTTAAACGGATTCGAAACCGGGCATTGGATATTTAGCGGCAAATGTTTCGATTTCTTCTCGTAATTCATCGATTTTCTTTGCATGTTCATCGAGTTTCATATTGACTTTGAAATCTTTGAGAAGTTGATTGGGTTCTTTAACATTAATTGCTAAAGCTATTTGAATAGCACGATCAATGAATGCTGCAACTTGAACAATATCAGTTTCTTTCAAACCACGTGTTGTTAATGCAGGTGTACCGAAACGAATACCCGATGGTTTCAATGCTGATTTATCACCTGGACATGTGTTTTTATTGACAGCAATCGAAACAACTTCAAGAACACGTTCGACTTTAGCACCGTCAAGACCTAATGGACGTAAATCAAGTAGAGCTAAATGAGTATCGGTACCGCCGGCAACGAATGTGTAGCCTTTTTCGGTAAGTGTTTTAACGAGTTGTTGAGCATTTTGAATAACTTGTTTGGCATATTGTTTGAATTCATCAGTAGCAACTTGTTTCAACGCAACACCGATTCCAGCAATAGCATTGTTATGTGGACCACCTAATCGTGAGAATGAACAAAAAATAAAATCTAAACATCTACTAGATTTTACCTTGTAAACCAGGAAAAATAGCTTCATTGATTTTTCTTTCATAATCATATGTTTGTAAGGAATTATCGGCTTTATTAACGACAGCTGGCCGTTTTGGACCTTTACGATAGAAAATCATTGCAGCTCGTGGTCCTCGTAAACTTTTATGTGTTGTTGTTGTTACAATATCCGAATATTCAAATGGATCAGCAACAACTTTCGCAGCAACAAGACCACTAACATGAGCCATATCAGCGAGTAGAATAGCACCGACATCATCGCAGACTTGACGAAATTTATTGTATTCAAGATTACGCGAATAACATGAAATACCGGCAACGATTAATTTCGGACGAAAGAGCTTAGCTGTACGAGCTAATTCGTCGTAATCGATTAAACCTGTTTGAGGATTGACTTTATAAGGCATATTTTCGAAATAAACACTTGTAAATGAAATTTTCTTTGTTGGTGTTGCATAACCGTGACTTAAATGTCCACCATCAGGTAAATCCAAACCCATGATACGACTATGAGGTTCAAGTAAAGCTGAATAAACAGCGAAATTAGCTGGACAACCGGATAATGGTTGAACATTAACACCCCATTCGTTTTCATTGAGACCGAATGCAGCTAAAGCACGTTTTTGAGTTAACGTTTCAATTTGATCAATGATTTCATTTCCACCATAATAACGAACGCCAGGATAACCCTTAAAAACATTTCATCAATGAAGAAAAAAAAGTCGTTTTTCGGCTATTAATTTAACGAGAATTTACTTCACTGTATTTATTCGTTAAACATGAACCAAGAGCTTCGAGAACACCACGCGATGTAAAATTTTCCGATGCAATCATTTCCAAACCACGAACCTGCCGTTGTTTTTCCTTTCGAATCAATTCATACATTTCCGGATCCGATTGTGTCAATGGTTCCGTTAAAAATTCCGGTATTTGGTTAATTCCACTCATATTGATGCGTCCTACTCTATCTGAAAGAAAGTACTTTTATTTCATTTTTTTTTGTTCTTTTATCTTTATCGCAAACTGCACACGTTTATGTAATCTATCGATGAGAATAGTACTTTTTCATTCTATTCGTAAAATAAACGATTAAACAGCGAAGAAAAAAAATCGACCTTCGATATACGCAGATTAATCATCGTGTACAAAATCGGATATGTCGTATGTAAAATTTGTAATTTTCTTTTTTCTTTTTCTTATTGAACTCGAAGAAGCAACGATTCTGATTCGAGTGCATATCGACATCTAATAAGATCTATGTCACCTCCTATTCATTCAGTGTTAATCGAATATATGCATGTTTAAATAATAACATAATTTGATTTTCTCAGAGGATTAAAAGCAACTAGGTTTATATCTCTTCGAATTTGTTCGTCCTACACAACACGAGAGAGAGATAGAGAGAAAAAAAATTAGAACATACTTTGATAAATACAAAATCGAAAGTACACTAGTCCTTTTTCTGTTTTTTTTTATTCTCACGACTATATCCATATAGTACTCCATATTATATTCGTTTGTTTCTATTATTGGTTTAGTTTATTACCAATAAAAATTTCATAGCAAAAAATGTATGATGAGGTGTCATTAAAATCAAATGAAGACAAACAATTGCATATTGAAAGTTGATTAAAAACATCAAATTTAGCTTGGCTCTGTTTTGAAAAAGGTCACTTTGTCTCCTAATTAGTCTAATAAGTTGCTCTGTAATCAGCTTTAGTTTCTTTTATTTAATTCTTTCGAGTATTGCATGACATGACGTTGATCTACTATAATACTTTCGAATTTATTTTATTATTTTTCTTCTATATTGATTAATTAAAAAATCAAAACATTAATGTTGATAAAATTATCGTTAAAATCAAAGCTAAATCATATTTTCGACGAGCAAATACACTCGTTGAACTATTACAGTAATCGGTTTGACAACAAACACTACTTGAAAATGTCCCGACTGTATGCGAGAGAGCACAACGTTTTCTTGCACAACCACGATAGACATTGCCTAGGAAAATATAAAAGCAAATACATTGAATTGCAAAATTCGATGAGAGAATTAATTCTACTACCAAGTGAAATTGATTTCCAACAATTATATTCACAATCAACAATTTCAACGTCGTCCGAAAAATCCTCGTCCGATCTTATTGATGAACCTTTTGTTATTATTTTACATTCAGTTGATGCATCGCATTTATAACAACGAATTGTTGTTGTTAATAAAGGCAGTACACTGATAACAAGCACCAATATCAAAAGAAATTTCATTTGATCTAAAATATAAAATAACAAAGTCGAATTTGTTCGGATTTCTTCTTCGCTTTTGTAATTGAAGAGACGTTCATTCTTCAAGTCTGATCATGTTAACAAACACAATAGACAATTATCTTTGTTAGCCGTTCGATCGATGATTTTCATTGTCCGAATGAATATAATAATCGAATTTTCTTCCTAAACAAATCAATTGTTTATTTTCTCGGAATATTCGTATCAATGAATATAATCGATTAGACAAGCGAAACAACGAGCTGAAAACATGCAAGATCTATTCATTGTTTTCTCAATAGGACCGATCTCAAATGATTTCTTTCTCTCTCTTTCTTTTTTTCGTGAAAAAAACAAGGAAAAAATAAAAGTCAGGAAGCAACAAAAAGAAAGATTCTTTCCTTTATACTCTCAGTACTTCCTGTTGAATGTCTTCTCATATAGACTCGATCTTTCTTCATCTTCATCGATCTTGATATACGATCTAGTAGATTAGATATAATGACGAATCTGTTAGAATAAGAAAAGAATGAAGAAGAGAAACAGAGATAGAGAGAGAGAGAGAAAAAGAGAAAACTGTGTGGTATGTATTCAAGTAATGGAATCTCTAAAAGCATTTACGATTATAGCTCGTAGCTGTTTCTCTTGATTATTTTTCTTATTGTCATTTTCTAGTAAAAAAAAGAAGCAAGTAAACATAGTTAGAATTCGAAAACAAATCGTTCTCCTGGGATAATACTTCTTATTTACTATGCCGATTGACATTGATCTATGCAATGGGTAATACAACAAATAGTTATAGCGCACCTGCGTCACCATCTCGTTGGCCTCTTAGCCGACAAAATTCAACAACCAAACAAATTCATATCACAACAAGTAATAGTGATGGTTTTTATTTTACTGGTGATCGTTTAATGGGCACAGTTAAAATTCCAACGTCACTCGTTCATCATCACATGCATAATATCAACGATCAAACACCCGCAGAAATCGTTCATAAACGTTCGTTACGTAGTGCAATTATCATTGAATTAGTCGGAGATGCAACTTATTCAGCCGAAGTCGATTCGGCTGCCGATAGCGATGGACATTCGACACATAAAGTAAATCTCTGTCGACTTCGTTGTGTGGTTACAATGCATAAATCTCCACTGTCACCAACATCGTCACTACCGACGTCATCGGATACAAATTCTCTTGAAGTAATACTTCCTCCACCGGAATTAAACGGTACATTTCAATTAAATATTCCAGAAAATCTACCACCATCATTATCCAATTCTCGAACACCGACAGTTGTTTATACATTAGAATTAAGTCTATCATCGAGTCGATATCGTTATCAAATACCCATCACACTTAGCTCGCGTGGTCTCATTCCTCATCCGATGCTCGACGTCGAAATCAACACAAGTGTTATCAGCAAAAACGATATTCAATTATACGGATATTTGCCACAAAGTTTCTATCGAGCCGGTGAACCAATTTCAGTTCGAATCAATTACACCAATCCTCAACAACGTTTCGTTCGTTCGATAACTGTTCGTCTCATGCAAATCTATCGTATACATAATGATCACAATCATTTACAATTAGACGGCAAAGAATGGCTATTCGATGTGTTAACGATGTTACCACAACGTGAATGGTCGGGCGAAGCTAATTTACAATTACCAAATTATCCTCTGCAAGCATCGTACGCATCGAATTCAGTTGGAACAACTCAAACAATTCAATGTGAATTAGATTACAGAATCATCATTGAGTTAAGTGTGAAAAAAGGTGATGAACTTTGTTTAACATTACCATCAATTCAAGTAACTTATCAAAAATAAATTCATTCATTCATTTGCTTGTTGATGTCGTCTAACGCTTTTTATGAAACCTCATTTATTCAAGATAAGACTCAATTTTTCTTCTTTTCTTTTTGTCGTACGTTATCAATAATTTATAAACGTTCTTATTTTTTTTTCAAAATTATTCAAATATATTTATTAAAAACGTATTTTTTGACAACAATCGAAAGAAAAATAAATTCAATCGATACACGCGATGTTATATACGTATATAACCGTTTATTTTTGCATCGCGCTTTACCTATACACACGAAGTATATATATAATATTAGAGATAGGACTTGTATATACTGTCGTTATTTCTTTTTCTCTGGTCACATGAGGATATTGATTGGTATATCTTGAGCTGAATACTCAAATACAAAGAGAAAAACGAAGAAAAAAAGAAGCGAGATGACGTCAAAATTCGTAGGTGTATGCATAAGTATGAGTAAAGAAAAATAAAAAAAAAAAGTAATGTAACCTATGCACACATTTTTCACTTCGTTTTGCTTTTGGACGGCGACATAAACAAAAAAAATACACGTTTAACATTGTTTCGCTGTTGGATAATGATCATTTATCATCAACATGCATAATCTGTTGAATAATTATCCGGTTTATTTTCCGAAAAATAAATCACTAAATATCTACACATTACAACAATTTCTTACTCAAGCGAATTATCAATTACCATTCATTGTTAATATAACAGCATTGAATACTCATGGACGATCGTTGAAACATTTTTTGAGCAAGAATACTCAATTGTTATTGATTAGTTCAGCACAATTGAATTCGATCTTAGCCGAATATGTTCACGGTAATGACAGTCGACTGTATCCGTATCGGACACTTCTGGGAGTCAAACAAGGCAAGATGGCGTCGAGAGCATCGGTGAAATTTCGTAATATGAGAAAACTCTCGAAATCTCTTGCTTCATTAACTGGCACAGCAGCAACAACGACAGATCAATTTAATAATTCACAACGAGATGATAATGATGATGATGACGATAATAACAATGATGATGAAACACTTTATCAGAGAAATTTAGTCAAAAATTTAAATGAAAAACGTTTGACATCATCATCAAATTCACTCTGTCGAATACCGATTGAATATCGATGTTTTTTCGAATTGCTCAATGAGAGTGGACATGGCGCTACGCCCTGTCGTCGTCTAATCGATCTTCTTCTCACCACAGGAAACAATCAAGACGTCGAAGATCGAATCGAGAAATGGCCACATGGTTTCTATCTTCGTAGTTCGTGTCAAGCATTTACACAGAAGATTTTCGCCGAATCAAATTCAACGACAAGCAATGATTCATGTTACAGTTCGTCATCGGATTTAGATGTTCAACGGAGTTCGATTATTCTCAATGATGATGTACATATGCTACAAGCAGGAGAAATGATGTTTATTATGGGCGAATGCGTCGCTCGACATGTTCGATCATCGGAAAAAGAGCAACCATCATCGCCGCAAATGTCGTCATCGCCATTGGCGTCGCCTGTCAATTGGCTTCGAGATAAATCCAAAGGATTTTTTTCGAGAAAATCTCGCTCATCAACAACATCGGATAATTTTGTTGTACTCAATGAATTCGTTCGAAATAAATCAATTTCAACTAAACTTGAACCGTATTTAAAATGTCAAAATGAACAAGGCGAAATATTCTTTATTTCACTTACGGAAACAGGATCGTTTAGTCCGTTAAATTTCTCAAATTACCGTTCAAAAATCGATCTTGAATTGTCTCAGGTTGATCTCGCCGAAGTATTTCAATTGAAAAATTTAGTTTCAAGTTTTCGATTACCGATCTCAGTTCGTCATCTCGACGGAGCCATTACTTTCGACAATCCTTATCTACCTGCCAGTATTCATCGACATGAACCACCTACGAAATTTCGTCTACTCATGTCCTATACCGAAGACATTGTCTTTGCTTGTCCTATTAATATTCCACCATCGAAAACAACGAAACATTCGTCTCCTTCTTCTTCTTGTGTCGTTTTTCCCCTCTCAATAAATGCAGATATCGAAATTCAACCTTGTATAAACATGAATGAAATCTTACAAACACAAGAATTCCGCGAATTAATGATCAATTGTTCGCAATTAATCGATCGATATCTAACTCATATCTCACTCGTACATTCGCCTTTACAATTATCAAATCCGGTCAATCGACGACGACAACCTTTGTACAAAAAACGTTCACAATCCGAATCATTTCTCGATCATTCCGATGATGAGTCTCGAGCTAAATTTCATCATTCAAATGAATATTTACATTCAGCCGACGAATCAATGTCATCAGCACCATCACCTTTGCGCTACCGTGATAGTATCGAAACACTTCGACAGAAAAATTCAACCGGCAAAGATCAAACACAAATGCGACGTTCGGGTGCCTATGCGAAACTCAAAACCGATAGACAAAAACGTCATTCACAGTATGATTATACGTCCGAAGATGAAATCTACGATGATGTGGATAAAATCTACGATTGTATTCGCGCAGGTGATCAGTATGGTGAATTGAAACGAATTCAAGCTAAAGATAATTATTATTATCATGCTTCATCGTCGCCTCATGCAGTTATTATTCCAAGTACAAACAATCGAGTTTGTTCTCATTTGAGCATTTCAATGACAATGAATTTATTCCGTTTTTCTTCCTTATAGAGAACTGAAACTAGTCGTAGTCCAGGACAAATGGTAACACATAGTTTTGTTCCTCAGGTCAATGATTCAAAAAATAATGATAATGATGATGATGATGATGATGATGATGATGAATGCGATTATCATTCATGTAGAAATGTCGATAATGATCAAGCTCGTGCGCTCTATCTAGCTTCGAAACAACGCACACAAACGAATACTAAATTTTCACCTGATTCAAAATCAATCACAAAAATGCGTAAATATTCGAAACATTAACTCATGCAATAAACAAAAATAACATTTTTTTCTTAAACGATATTTTTCTTTCTCATGCAAATAGACTCATTAGTTAACTAGTTAAATATTTGCTGTCTATCGATTATATAAACAAACAGAAGATACGTCAAATTAGATGTTCTAGTTTATTCGAATATAATTGAGAAACAACAACCGGAAAATGAATAACAAATATAAAAGAAAAAGACGACTAAAAGCAGTAAAATCTATGAATTGCCAATAAGTTTGGCACTATTTCGTAGAGTATAGAAAGATGATTGAACGCGTTTTTCTAATTCGACTAGTTCTTGAACAGTTGGAGCTAGTGTATTAACATGATCTTTCGAAATTGGAGCTAAAATAAATGAAATTTGAAAACGAACGAATCAAATTAGAAAATATTTTCATACTTTCTTGTTTTCGTTTTTCACCATAGGTCACTTTGCCATCGAATTCATCAACAGGTATATCCATTTTCTCATCAGTTTGAGAAATAGTCACGCCTATATACAAATAGAACAAAAAAAGTCTATGAGCACAAACAAACGACGAGAGAATTTCACATACCAAGATGTTCTTCAATGTCTGAGAGATAAGTCATTTCCGTGTACCATTTACAACAACCGTTCTGGTCGATTAATTGTGTATTGTGACAGTTTTTACCTCGACTTGGACATGTATGATACCAGACTTTTTCAGGAACAGTCGAGACAAAACTTATAGCTAAACCCATTCTGAATTCAAAATGAAATTTATTATTCAAAGAAGTTTAGCTAAATAACCATCTACCGTTCTGCACGACCGACACGACCAATTCGATGAATATAACTTTCTTTTTCATCAGGCAATGTCATATTAATAACTAAATCACAAATATTTTCACCCTTTCATTGCTATTATTTATTTATCATACCGAACGGTAATCCAGATACGTCGATACCACGTGCAGCAACATCCGTACAGACTAAAAATCTGACTTCACCATTTTTAAATCGTTGTAGATTGTTTTGTCGTTCATCGGCTGATCGATCCGAATGAAGACAAACGCAAGATAAACGATGTTTATTCGCCTTCGGTCCTACAAATATATCATTGCATTTTCTCTTATACAAAGGCTCGCACTGCAAATCTTACCACCGCCTTGTTTGATAAAATATCGTTCGAGATTATCGCAATCAAGTTTTGTTCGACAGAAGATCAATGCACGATCCATTTGGAATTTTTCGATGGCTTTTAAACAATATTCACCTTTGAGGATTTTAACAGCTTCGGATAGCATATCTGATGTAAAAGATTCAATGATTTTAATAAGAAATAGGATGACATATTTGATTACCTTTGGAATCACTGTGATAGTTCAATTGATCATTTAAATGAATATCATCTGTTTTAATATGATTTCTTAATCCACGCCAGAGTGTATTCTTTTTTGGATCGACTGTACAAATCTAAAAACATTTGTGAAATTAAATTATAGATAAGCGGTTCATCGTACCACATGGTGAACAGTTTCAGGTACAGCATCTTGTCCTTTAAGATCGACCCATGTGGGAAAATGCATAACTGAGTCGGCTAGTTTTTTCACTTCGAGATTATGCAATGTTGCCGAACAAACGATCATTTGTAAACGTTTGCCATCTAATGTTACTTTTGGCATTCGTTGATGCAATTTCATGATTAAATCTTTATAGCCTTGACTTAAAAGACCGTCCTAACAAAGACAAATATAGAATAATCATAGTTTTTTGGGCGATTGTTTTGTTTTTTACGGCTTCATCAAGAATAAAAAATCGCATATGAGTCAGATCGATTTCTCCACTACCGATGAGTTCTTCAAGACGGCCAGGTGTTGCAACGATTATATCGACACCTTGCCGTAAAACACGTGTTTGATCACCAACAGATACACCTCCAATAATAACCAATTCTCTAGAATTTCAATTCGTTCGTATTTCGAAGAAATTTTTCTTGAACAACCCTACCGAACACGAGGATTGTCTAAATATTTTTGAAATGATTTAATTTGATCGGACGTTTGCTGAGCTAATTCTCGAGATGGCTACGACAGAGAAACATACGTATTTTTTTCTTGCAAGAGAATTTTATTTTACCTCCATGATGATGGCTAATGGAGCATTGGAAGGACGTTGTTTGGCTGTAGTACTACTTCCAAGACCTTTTACTTGAGATTCAACGAGACATTCTTTTGGTGCATTGACGATTGGTACAGCACCGTTCTATATTGATTAAATATAGATTTGTATCGAAAGGAAGGAGAAAAAAAGACGTACTGGTGTAAATTTAAATGGTTGAGCACCGAAATTAACGTGAACATCGCATGATTTGAGACAAACATGAGCGAAAAAGACGCTCTCTTGTAATTGTCGAGGGATGTCAAATGCATGGCCAAGATCTTTTCCTGTAAAATAATTAGAAAGCATTCGAAATCAAACTAAAAATACACATTCGAGAACAAACCATTTTTGAAATAACGAATTTGCATTTGATCAAGATCGAGTAAACTTCCCACGACATCATCGATACCGTATGTTTCGCCATAATCATCGAATTGTCGAGCATATGACTTTTTACCAGTACCACCATATCCAAAACCTTGATTATCTGTTCCAAGATCGAGCTGTCCTCCAGCTATTGACCAACCAATACGAGTGATACCATTGGCATCAGTTTGAGTCGCCTCAAAATAATATCGACCTAAGACAAACTTTGTAGAAAAAAAAAACAAGTAGACTGTGAATGCACAGCAGACCTTTGCCTTTGACTCCTTTTGTCGATCGAGCACCATTCCACAATCGTTGATCTCGACTTTGACATGTCAAACCATCAGCATCAATCGCAAGACCATGTGAACGATCGAAAAAACTCAATTGTACTTCATTTGATGTACTACTAACATTGGCAGATTTTCCTGCTCGCGGTCCTTTGCCACCTTCTTGAATATCTCGTAGAGTTTCATGAACAATTTGTAAAATTGGCAAACAAAAAGCACCGGTCTTTCCACTGCCAGTCTCAGCTGCCTAAAATTTTCTCGAAAGAAAAAAATGATCTATCAATGCCTGAAAAATGTCAAATCACCATAAGAACATCGCCACCACCAAGAATCATTGGTATAGCTTCGCCTTGAACATCAGTTGGCAATAGCCAGCCCATTTCATCGACAGCTCGAGCTATTTCAGGTTGCACGCCTAATTCAGTTTCGAAAGCGTTCATGTCTTTTTTTTTATCTAGAAAACAAAACACAAAAAGCCTAATTAAAACCCATGATCTGTTTGACTTCGTTGAGAGTTTTATCAGCTATTTCACAAGCTCGATCACGTCCATCATCGAGAATACTCAAAAGATACGAACGATCATTCATTAATTTCAAATATTCCGAACGTTTCGGACGAAAATGTTCGATCACAATTTGTGCAAGACGTTTTTTAAATGCACCCGTATTCAATTGATCTCGTTGAGCTTCAGCAACAATCGTCTCAACCGATTGATTTGTTATACCCGAATAGATGTCAACTAAATTCGATACACCCGGCCGTTCATTACGATCATAAGTAACCTGAGAATTGAAGTCTGTTAAAGCTTTCATCACATGATCTCGAATGGTATTTTCATCGTCCATAATATCAATTCGCGAACGTTCTTCGAAATCAGATTTCGACATTTTCTGTTCAGGACGACGAAGACTACGAATACGATTCGTTTCGGCTACGAAAAGAGAATCAATGAAGATGAAGAGCAAAGGAAATACATACTGCCTAACATTTCAGGAACAGGAAAGATATTTTGTTTATAAAAATGATAGAATTTCTCGATCATATACGTGCAAAGTTGTAAATGAGGAATTTGATCTTCACCGATGGGCAAATGAGTTGTTTTAAAAATTAAAATATCAGCTGCTTGCAAGACTGGATAGAGAAAAAGACCTAACGGTATTGATGTTTCATCTTTAACTTTAGACTAGAAAATAAATTCATTTTCTACGATGAAAACACGAAATTCATTGTTTACTTTATATGTGGGAATATGACCCACTTTTTGAACAGTTGTCAATGTGCCAAGTAACCAAGCGAGTTGAGTATGATGAGGAAGCTTAAATGGAATTTTGTTTTTCTCTCAGCAATATCTTTGCATTGATCCTATTTACCTGTGATTGTCGATAGATAATGCTACGTTTTGGATCGACACCACACGCGATTAAAGAAGCTGCTGTTTCTAAGACTGATTTCCTACGAAATCACAATAAAATCTCATTCGAATATAACTTTCGAATATCTACCTGAATATTTCTGGTTCACGCGGAACGGTTATAGCATGTAAATCAGCTAACATCACAATTAAATTATCGCCACTATTCTGCAAATCAATCCATTTTTTAACCGCTCCTAGATAGTTGCCAATATGTGGAACACTCGATGGTTGTATTCCACAAAGAACACGTCGTGGAAACATCTACAAAAGAAGACGAAGAAAAATGCCTAATTCTCATATCGATGTGTTGTTTTTTTTCTTTGGCTATGAAAAATCGAATAAAATTTTTAATTAGAATCTTCATTGATCAAAACTGCATGGAAAAGTGTTTCAGCCGCTTCAATGACTGTCTTACTTTCGATTAAACTCAATTCATTACCACATGTATTCGCAGTGTTCAGAGATTCATTGAATTCTATTGTTTTTAAAAGAATTTGATGGATGATTGAGATGGCTTTCTCACAAGCTGACTGCAAGAAGAAAAAGCAAATGATTAGAAGAAGAAAACAAACGATGAAAAGTTAAAATTACGATAAGATTATTTTCTTTGTGATACCAAACGAGAATAAGCGCAGAAAATGTATCTCCAGTACCGGTAAAACAGCCTTTGAGGTAAGGAAAATCGATTCGAAATGTTTGATAATGATTATCGGATGTTTTTGAGCTCGCATGCATTTGTAACATATTCGGTGTGCCTCCGATTTTGGCTGCTGAAATACTCGATATAATTATATGAGATGGACCCATTTCATGTAGAGTTTGTAATGATTGATGAAGTATTTGTTGTTGATTATTCGAAGCTATTGGTTTGCCAATCAATGTTCTGCAGATAAATCGACATTTTCAGA
>Ga0209952_1001693_pt1 | contig 17941 bp, 18 predicted proteins | sample ThiBiot_750_biof_2_FD_183951 | JGI IMG/M metagenome (GOLD analysis project Ga0209952, IMG submission 183951) | Wastewater bioreactor microbial communities from Cape Town, South Africa - Thiocy_cont_750_biof (SPAdes) | ecosystem: Engineered > Bioreactor > Thiocyanate-remediating >...
TTTAGATATGTCGCAATGGAAATATTAAACTTTTACGTGAATTTGCTGAATATAGTCTGCAGACTCTTTCTTGTGGAGCACATGCAACTAAAATAGTCGATCGATTGGAGATCGAAACTGGTCTTTCACCACTTCATCATGCTGCTCGACATCAACAGTTAGAAATTTGTCTCATCCTATTATCATCGATCGATTTAAAGTAAATAAAAACTTTCATTTTTTGAAATTTTTATTTGACAATGCATATACAGATTAGGTGTGAACATCAAAGATGCAAACGGACGAACGCCTATGCATTCAGCATTTCGTTCTTCGAATACAGTTCGTAGTAAAAAATTGAATGAAGACGAAATTTTCAATATCGACAGTGATTTCGGAGACAAAGTAAATCTCTTAATCATTTTCTTCGACAATCTAAACGTGTTTTTAAATTAGATTCAAAGTCCACAAGCTTGGAGAGACGAATATACAACAAAAATTCTTTCGTGTGATCATCCATTAATCTATTTATTCGCTCGACTCTACGGAGATACTAATGCCAGCGATAAATTTAATTTAACACCACTGCATTATGCTGTTGCTCAAAACAATCTCGGTGGTGTTAAACAATTGTTAGCATTGAATGCACGACTCGAAGTAAAACTGAAACGAAAAGAAATCGGTTTTTTTTCTAATCAATTAAATTTTTAACTAGGCACAAGATCGTCAAGGCATTCGTGCTTTGCATTTAGCTTGTAAAGAAGGTTGTATTTCGATTGTTAAATATTTAATTGATCAAGGTGCACAAATCGATCCAATCGATGATGATCAATGGACACCATTGCATTACGCATGTTCGAAAGGACATTTGGACATAATTGAATTGTTTTATTTAAATGATAGTCAAGATTTTTCTCGAATGGTTTCAATGACAACAAGGACTCAGGCGACGTGTTTGCATTTAGCTGTTCAACATGGTGATTTCGCACCAGTTGAATTTATTCTCAATCGAATATCGAATGATCTCGGAAAAAAATTGATCAATCAATTGGAACAAGTCTTTGGAACAACGTTGCATATTGCTGGTAGAATATCTTTCGAAATGAATTGAGTCGATGATTTGTTTTTTTTTCATTTAGCTAAATTTTGTAATAGTGAAGTAATGGAATTTCTCTTTCGTAAAGGTGGTGATCCATTCATTGTCAATTCGAAAGGTCAAACGTCACTTCATGTTGCTTGTGAATTCAGTCGTTTATCGATTGTAAAACAACTTTTATCATCTACGGATAGAACTTTTCTTGAAATCAAAGATAATCGCGGTCAAACAGCTCTTTTCTTCGCAACAAATGTCGACATACTCGATCAATTAATCCTTGCAAATGCAGATATTTCAAGTCTCAGTAGAAGTAATATGAACGTTCTTATGCATGCCGTTTCAAAACAACGAATATCCATTGTCGAACATCTCTTATTCGTTATCAATAATCAATCGATTGACATCTTAAATCAAGTCGCACGACGAAAGAATCGTTCTGTATTTCTTCTAGCTGTTGAAACAGGTTCCGTTCAACTCTGTTCATCACTTCTATCCTATCCCAATATTCGCTGGGACACAGTTGATAAACAGCGTTTCAATGCATTTCATATCGCAGCTCAAAAAGGTCATCACGAATTAATTCAACATCTCTGTGAATACATACGTCAACTCGGAAGATATTCAAATAGTGCAAGTGATACCGATCAAAATAATGTCTCTCAACCAACACCAACTCTTCGTTCCTATCTCGATGCACAAGATGACGATGGCAAAACGCCGTTACATCTTGCTGCTGAAAATGGTCGTCATTTGTCCGTCGAAGTTCTACTTCGAAATGGTGCCGATGCTCTTCTTACGAATGATCTCGGTCAATTGCCACTTCATAGTGCTATTCAAAATTCTCATACGCAATGTGTTGATCTTCTATTGAAAAATTCATTGATAAATCTTGCTGATTTTCAATCGGTTCTCGCACGACGACAATCACCATTGATAACAGCTTGTCAAAATGGTTTTCTTGATATTGTTCGTTTGTTAATTTCGAAAAAAATTGGACTCGATCTCAACAATGACAATAATGAAAATCCTCTTGAAATTGCGATTCAATATCGACGAATTCCAATTGTTTTTGAATTATTAGATCATTCCTATCGTGATACGTGGCTTATGTCTACACGACGGCAAGGGTCACATCAAACACCTTTGAGAGATATGATTCGTTATTTACCCGAATGTGCTCGATACGCATTCGATAAATTTCTTGTTCAAACAAATGAAATCGATGAAAATGGAAATACGTTCGAACGGATTACATACAATTATAAATATATCGATGATTATTTTGTGTAAGTTATAGAAATTTTCTCATGTTCATTCATTCATTTCGGTTTTTTTTAAAGAAACAATACAAACGAAGTCTATGCTAAAACAAATCGCGAACTTTACCGTAATCATCCGTTTATCATAGCACTTGATGCTAATCATCATACTCTACTCGATCATCCATTTGCACGACAATTAATCAAACGAAAATGGAACTTATATTGGCCATATTTCTATTTGAATATTATCTTAGTTGTACTGCTTTTATTTCTTGTTACATCTAATGTTCTTGTTTTATTAATAACAAACAATTTGAAATCATCACAAACAGACATTCGTATATCATCGAAAATCATTCATGTAACGATTGTTATCGTAGCTGGATTGAATCTATTGAAAATCCTACTCGAAATTCTTCTCTATCGTGGTCTACGCGTTCCATTTGTGCAACTATTGGGATTTGTTGCTGATTTAACATCAATTATCGCTTTTCTACCTTATAAAAACACTCAACATATTCACATTTGGCAATGGCAATTAGCTGCACTGACAGTACTTTTTCAATGGTTAAACATAGCTTTTATTCTACGTTCAGTTCCATTCATTGGCAAATGTATTGTTCTATTTCAATCGATACTTATCAATATGCTTTCATTGATGTTCGTTATTCTACCATTATTTATTGCATTTAGTCTTGCAACAAGCATGATCTTTCATAATCATACATCATTTCTAACTCCAATAGATTCATTTCATAAATTACTTGCAATGAATATTGGAGAATTCGATTATGAAACATTATTTTTCTCGAAACCAACATATCCAATAGCATCATTTCTATTCATACCGTTCGTTGCTATAATGACGATTGCTTTTATGAATCTTCTATTAGGTTTAACTGTTGGCGATATAAAAAAAGCTATGGATCATGCTCGATCGAAAGCTAGTAAATGAGATTGATTTTAGTTTTTAAAATTCTTGTTATTTCATTTAGAATCGTATCATATTCGTGAATTGATTTACATCGAAACAACATTACCTACTCGATCTCAATTGAGAAAAAATATAATTGATGAAGAAATTATCAAATATGATCCGAAGGATTTGATCTCAATGAAATCAGAAGAAGAAGAAGAAGAGGAAGAAGAGGAAAATGAAGAGTTAATCAATAATCAACAAAATTCTCAGTCAAAAAAACTTCTTGATATACTCAATATGTTATGTACGCAAGCTACACAAGTGTTAGATAAAGAAAATTCCTATGAACAAATACTGACGCAATTCTTTCAAATTCCTGAAACGCAAACATTAACTACAGACTAAAGACATTGTTTTTACGCTCTGTGTCGTAACAAACGTTTACTTTATTAAAATAAACATAATTTCGAAAATCATTTGTTTTGTTCATTGGTTTACATGAATAGATTCATTTTCTCCGAATATTCAATGTTAAACGGCTAGTAATACAAAAAAAAACACTCAACAATAACCTTGCAGGTTAAGCATTTTCAAGATCACCTTTTTTACGTTTTCTAGTGGATTAAGTGATCGACGATAGATGATTTTTTATCTTCAATAGCGCGTATTTATTACAGGATTCATCAGTGTTCTATCGAATATGCCAAATAAACGAAATACCAAAGTGTAAGACGCATATACTCCCTGTAGACAGACTACATTGTTTCTCTCTTTGTTGTAAAAAAAATGTTTACTTTAGTAAAATAAAAGAATGCGAAAGAATTAAATGTACACACATTTTTGTCTTACATTTTGAAAAGCAAACTGCGAAATTGACAAAATTGTTTCAACAATCGTTTGTTTTGTTCATTGATTTACATCAATAGATTTACGTTCCGTGAATATCCTACAGTTACACTCGAATATTTCTCAGTCGTATGATCATCAAATGAAACACATTCGACCGTAAAAATAAATCAACAAATACAAAAATTGTTTATTTATATACAGAATTTATCATTGAACAGAACCCTGTGAATCAATGCGAATAGAAATAATTATTTTTCTTGATTGATCTATCAATTCGAATAAACAAGATGTTCTACGATTTCAGTTTGATTATATTGACGTTTTCTGACAACAACAAAAACAGAAAGAAGAGAAATCATTTTTCCATTCCCCATACGTCACACTTCATAGAAGATTGAAATTTCGAAATATTAACTTTCTTCTTGTTTAAGATGAAGAGAAAAACTATGGAAATAAAGGTGAAGTGAGTAAGTGAAAGAGAGCAACGAATTGAAAAAGATTTTCTTGTTTGCCACCTGTCTCTCAATCCTTTCGTAAATCAACAGAACATGCCTGTCATTTGCTTCTACACTTAAACAATCATCGTACGTTTACTCTTTCCAAGTTAAATTATTAAACGGAAATATCAAAGTTATTTTCTTTGTCAATCAATCATGCGTGTAAGTCAAAACAAAGATGAAAGTTTTCATGAAGATTTATTCGTTTTAATTAATGAGTAACGTCCGCGGTAGTATAGTGGTTAGTATCCCCGCCTGTCACGCGGGAAACCGGGGTTCGATTCCCCGCCGCGGAGTAATTCCTTTTTTTTTCGTCTATATCTGATAAGTACAAAGCTACCGAATTTATCATTATTTTGTCTGATATTCTGATGATTGATTTAGCGAAGAGACTATCAGGATACCAACATATTCGCTAATGTAAATAAATAAATCATCATCATCATCGAAGTCAATCACAGATATTATTAATGTAATAGACTGGAAATCAAATGTCTGTTCGATTCGAAGCTATCAGCCGGAAGTAATAGGAACTCTTATTTTTTATTGATCAATAAGTTTTCACTGAGTAAATTCGAAATTAGGAACAATATACAATTAAACGACCTTCAATTTGCTTTTTTTCTTTCGACATAAAATTTACATATAGAAATATAATTTTCATTTTGTTATTGTTATTGATTGCATCCGATCATTATAAAACAAGAGTAAAAAAGTGCGCCCGGAGAGAGCGAGAGAGAGAGGGGAAGAGAGAAACTGATGAGAAGTTTGAGGGTCACTTTTCAAGAATTATTACAAACGTTCACTTTGATTTACGATGAATACTCTAACATGGTAAGTACTTTCATTGGTTTTTTTGTTTCTATTTCCTTAGACAGTGAATGTTAAATAAACATATCATTGAAGTGTTCATGTGTATATTTGATCGATTTCGAAGGATAGATAAATAGTTCATATCTATAAGTATAGACAAGACAAGAACGTGTTTGTTTTCAAGGATACATTTTAAAAAAAAATAATATTTGAATAAAAAAAGACTATCGAGAGATAATAGATATTATCTAAACAATCGACAATTGTCTAAATATCATCAATCAATCAATAAATGAACGATGAAAATCAAATGACGTAAGCTGTATTAAAGATCCGTGAATTTTTGTCTCTCATCAATAATGTTCTTTGACATAGTTGAAGCAAAAGAAAAAACTCGAATGAGTCGATGAACTCATAACTGATCTGATTACATATTAAAGAAGCTTGTTAAATGTATACAAGAATAACTTTTGCTTTCTTTCTTCGAATTCGAACATTTTATTTAAACTCTAAACATGCAATTAGAACTGTTGGATAAAAGAATCAATCGATAATTATAAGCTTATGTAAGCGATTCTCTTTTTTTCTAGTTCCAATGTTTGTTTTTCATCGGTATTTACTATAGTTTATATAAATGTTTATAAATGCTGAAGAAGAAAAAAATTCAATTGAAAAGTTTTCTTTTTTTCATCTCAAATAAATATTTAACTGGAAGAAAAAACAACCTTGTCTAAACTATAATCAACATTCTTGATTTTTACCAAAAAAAAATTTTCACTATGATTTGATTTTAGCCTTGAAGGACAGATTTCTGTCAGGTGATAAATCCCTCACGATTTAATTCGAAAACATATGTTGTTTGTCATATACTTAGATATATGACTACAATCTGATAGTACAAGCGTATTAGACCTTCAATATTTTCGTCGCGTGTGTACAAACGACTAGACATTGACTTCCCCTCTTTCCTTCTTTCTCCTCTTCGCTTATTGCTGAGTTGAATTTTGTTTCTAGGCCAATCGACATCCGCTTTCTACTAGAGAATATATTTCTCCGAACAAAATGGGTGTCTATCAACAGTGTCATCCGAAGAAATATCCATATTCCTCATTATCATCATCATCAACAGCTACGACAACAACAACAACAGCAAATCGTCTTCTAAATTTTTCTATTCCATCAACATCAAGTTTTTTCTACGATAAAAACGATGTTTCCCATTCAAATACAACTACCGAATTGAATCCTCTACGTACAAAAAAATCTCCATTTATGGCATCATCAATTACAGAAAACCATTTTCTCAAAGTTCTTCCATGTATCCGTCGTTTATTTATGTTATTTAATTCAATCTGTCCAAATATCTATCGTATACATTGTTCGGATTCATTGAAAACTCTTCAAGAATTATTATGTTTAATCGAAGAGTATCTTCAGATTGTACCACCATTGACAATTTCACCGAAAGATTTACTATCGAATGATGATTATTTCGATGATTTTCTCGATTGCGTACGAGCTCAACCAAAACAATATTCATTTCCTAAACGATATGCATCATTGATTCAACCGGAAATCCGCTGTTTCGGCCAAGGAATTCATAGTTGCAATCGTCGAAATCAACTCAACGAACGACTTGTTTTCTGTTTTGAGCTGACAACAACATTTTATGATCGATATTTCTATTCTGTTGATGTTATTATCAACGATCCGAAGCAAAATCGCGTATCTAATAATATACAATTGATAAATACATACGACCATGGCTATACGCGATTGTATTCTTGTTCATATAAACCAATGAATCATTCGGGAAACTATCAAATCTCATTTGTTTACAATCATATGCCAATAAACACAGAACCATTTGCTGTTTTCATACGAAATCCTTCTCAAGATAAAGAACTAAATATCCAAGGTAAAACTAATTATTATTTTCATCTATTTTGTTATTCTCCAAGGATTCCTCTCTCTCTCTCTTTCTGATAAAGATTCTCGACAGAAATCTGTTATTTCGAGTACTTTTTTTTCATGATTAATCATTCCTACCGAATGAATACATTATTCTAATAGTTTGCAATTGACATTTTTCTATTATGAATGTAAAATACCGAGAGATACAAATTTTGCTTTTCATTATTTCTCAACATGAATGATGTCTCATCAATAGAACCTCCTCGATTCGAATTGGAAGGTGATGGTTATTCGAAAAAAGTGACCGTTAATTCCATTGCACGATTTCGTCTTCGAACACGATCATCAATTGATCAATTTTCTCTCGAAATTCTCGATCCATATGGACATCCGATTGTTGTACAACGTCGTCAACTCTCATCTGATCTACTCGAATTAACCTATCAACCAATGTCAATTGGTGAACATAAACTATCGGTTTCATTTGATAAAAAACTTCAACAACAATTCGTCATTCATGTTATTCATGATGATACAGATACAGAAATGAAATTGAAAACATTCGGACCTGGTCTCGATCGTGCAATTGTTGGTTTACCAACTGAATTCTATGTTGATCTTAATCAACAAAACATTGCTAATCACAATTCAATACAATTCTCTCTTGAACCATCCTATCAAGCAGAGATTGATTATGAACAACAGATGGCAACTGTTCGTTACATACCATTGAAAGAAGGCGACTGTCCAATACATATTCTTGAATATAATCGAGATATTCCACATTCTCCATTTATTGCACATGTAACTCAAGTACCAATGGGAAATGAGAAACCGAAAATCTTCGTTACCGATCTCACTGAACAGATTATCCTTCATCGACCTATCGAATTTCAAGTAAGAGCTTTCCTTTTCTCATTCATCAACAAATAAAAACATTCATTCTCACAGATTCGAGTTGATCATCCATTCGCTGATCCAACTCATACACTTCACGTTGAAATCATCACTGCTGAAACAAGTCCCAAAATTTCTCTGCAACGTCATGATGCATCGTCTTATACTTGTTCGTTTATTCCGACTAGTCTAGGTCGACACATGATTTCTATTGATTATGCTGGTATAGTCGCCGAAAATAATCCATTTACATGTGAAGTTATTCAAGAAAAAGATATTCAATTAACTGGTCCAGCAATGACAAATCAATGTTTAACATTAAACGAACCGACACATTTTTATTTTAAATTAAAAGATTTTCTTTCCGAATCAACGCTCGAAAATCCTCTTACATACGAAAGTGGTTACAGTTCAAATGAAGAAACATCGACAACAACAAATTCATCAACGGACACGTCTTCTCAACAACAACAACCAAAAGAAAATCTTCTTGATGAATCCAATTATCGTGTAACGATTACTGACAGTCACGGAAATGTTAAATCGAATGTTTCAATTAAAAATCATCAAAATCAAAATACAGACAATGTTCGCGTTGATTTCACACCGGACGAACAAATTCTATACATTAATATTTCTTGTACTTGGTAGTGTTTTTCTTTCTAACAAATAAAATTCATATAGAAAAAGAACAGAACAACATATCTCTCTCTCTCTATCTGTGACACGTTAATTAATCAAAGAGAACATCAACTTGTTCTCTTTCCTCTCGTGTATAGTGAGCTTATCGATATCAAACAATTACATCAATTAATGTTTTTGATAACATGCAATTAATTGATATTGGTTTGTTTTATTGATGTGATTTTATTCAATACTTATATATTCGTAACTCGTCTTTCGAGTTAACCATCAGTTGACAAACTAACAATTCAAAACAAATACATTCTCTACTAAATCAATAAACATGAGGTAAGAATATTTAACTAAATAGAATAAACAATTTGTTTATGTTTTCGTGTTTTTTTTAGCTGTGCTACATTCGAACCACAATCAACTTCAACACCGAAAAAACTTCATTCAACTTTATTAATTCCAAATTTATGTTCAACACCACGACCTGATCATGTCCGTTATTCATTATCCAAATGTGCGCCGTTACCTGTCTTCTCTTCAACACCACAAGAGAAAAAAATTAAAAAATCATTCGCACCCAATATTCATCGATTAATTTATCCAACAGCGATGCCAACTACTCATCCAGTAAAAGTCTGGGTTTTGTAAATCATTTCTTCGCCTGTTCATTTTATTTTTTTTGTTGGTTTTAATTTAATAATAATAAATTATTTATTCTTGAAATTTACTTGTGAATCTATTGGCGCTTTCAGCTGTTTTTTTGAGTGAGATAATGAGGATAGTGGTAATTTTGTGTTTTGTTGAATTTCCATTTGACAGTTTTTCGACGAAACAGAAATTAAATTTAGTTTAAATGTGAAATCTTTGTTTCGGTGCAAACGAGATGGTCCCGTATTTTCTTTTGATAGTTTTCCGTCAGATGAATTATTTCAGTCGACGGTTATCAACTCGACGAAAGGTTGTGAATTAATATTATCAACTATTGACAAACGAGTAATATTTGATTTAAAGGAATTTTATTTACAATGTGACTTGAAGTGGGATCGTGGAAGATATTTGAATGAGATTCCTGTCTTTCGAAGTAATTGTGCAGTGGATGAGAAGCACGATCGATGTGCAAGGCATACGCCAACGAATGTATTGTTTATTACGGATATTGTAACCGAAGCAAAGGAGATGTTAATAAGATAAGAGATATTTGGAATGGGAACTGAAGATATTGAAATTGATGATCGAGAGATGAATCCATATCCTGTATGAGTAGAATAAGAGAAGCTATTTTGATGATTGTATTTAAATGATAGTATGCCCGGTATAGAACACGTGGTGCTAAAAGTGTATATTTGGTGTTTATGAATAAATTTGATGAATATTTGAAAATGATGTGTAGGTAGGACGTGAATTTTGTTAGAGAATGTTTGTAAAAATTGTATAAAGGTATACATTCGTGAATGAGCCAGATGGTCCAGAAAAGATTTGCAAGTGGCCAAAAGTTTTCTTTAAGCATACATCACAAAGACGAAGTGGATCAGCGACTCCTGCGGGACGTGGCTGGTCTTGGGTATGTTGTATGTATTGAGCTGTGCATTAAAATAGTTCATAAGTTCGTTGTGAATGTTGGAAATAGATTATTATCCAGCGGATACAGAAGATCCAGTCGATTATCGAATGATTGATCCCGCTCTTTTTTTTGTGTTACGTTTTTAAATAAATGTTCGTGTTAAATGCAAAGATTTTTTTCGTTTTCTTATTTGTTCGATTGATTTTGTGTAGGAAAACTGAAATTAAATTTACGTTCAATGTCGAATCATTGTTTCGATGCAAGAAAAATGGGCCTGTTTTTCATTTCACAACTTTCCCATCCGATCAATTATTCAATGAGACTATTTCGAATTCAACACGAGATTGTGATTTAATTTTAATGCCATCATCCGATCGTGTTATACTCGACATCAATTATTTGCTCATACGTTGTTCATTTCATATTTCGTCTTGGGGTGATTATGTTAGTGAAGTAGGATTTTTCAAATCGAATTGTACGAAAAGTGATCGATGTTCAACATCGATGCCGAGAAGCGCAATTGTAGCTCGAGATCCTGAAGAATGGACGAATTCGAGAAGAGAACTTCAAATGTCAATCAATGGACGTGGAACAGAAAATGTATCCATAGGTGATCCTGATCAATATTCATATGCTGTAAGTGAATCAAGATTGTGCATGATTTGGGAATTTGTTTCGTGTTCGAAGTCGCTCGAACATGGTTATAAAACTAATGGAGAAAGAAGATATTATCTGAGTTTTAAAATAGATTATCAACGAAATTTGAGTATGATGTGTCGGTTTGTTGATCGATTTTCATTTGTTGAGGGTGTTGGGAAATGATAAGTATTTTCGAATTTAGCTACAGATATATCAATGATGTGAACAAACATCCTGTTTGTAGCTGGTGGACAATTTTCGTTCCATTTTATCCACAAAAACGTTTTGCATCGACAAATTTCGATGAAGATGGATGGTCATGGTTATGTTGTACGTGTCAATCCTCATTCTCGAATACAGTTTCTTAGTTTTGTATGAATAAAGATTATTATCCAGCGGATATCGAGACTTCGACAGACTACGAAATGATTGATCGAGCGGTAGGTTACATTATCTAGTTTATATACAAATCGGAATTCTAGCTGTCAGATTCGAAAAAACTCATGCCAACAAAACGTCCTCAATTGTGCGTACATTCATTGACTTTATTTTTCTATAAATATACGCATTTTTCAGTACAATTCATACGAACAATTCAAATAAGTCTGCTGAAAAATTAGAAATGACTTCGAATGAAAATAAATCGACATCATCATCTCTGGTCGTCCTTCTAATTATTGTTGCAATTGCCGGTGGAATATTTTGTCTATGTCGAAGTCGATCATCGGACGAATCTTCCGATTCAGATGAAAATCTTGACGATGATATTGACTAGAATCAAATCCCGCGTTAATATCTATTCTTGATAAAATGTTTTTTCTTGTTTTTTTCAATTTAATTCCCTTGAATTTTTGCACACAAACCACTGAGATCAAATTTTTCATTCGAAACGTTCCGACACTTTTTCGTTGCGAAAAAGATGGTCAATTATTATATTTCAACCAATTTCCAACCAATGATGAGCTCATTCAAGCAAATTCTTCTTGTGATTTCATTCTGCCAACACAAGATCAATGTGTTCATCTCGAAATCGAACAATTACGGTTCGGTTGTCGAAATCATGTTGATACAACTCGAGCATGTAATCATTTGGTTTTCAAAACATCGTGTTATGCAGATCGAGCAACGAGTTTACCATTGTTTATGTCGAGAATCTTCACGGAATATAGCCAAGATGATATTGATATGACCCGTGTGGAAGTTAATTTTCTTCTGTCGGAGAGTGTTTATGAAATTGTCGATCCAAAACTGAATACTTGGGTTCAGATGCGTTCATTGGAATTAGATTGGTGTTGTAAAATGAAGACGAAAAATTACTCAATGAATATGAACGAAATTCGAACGAATCAAATTGTTTTCGAAGATAGAGAAAATAACATTTTAAATATGATGTGCGAGTGCGTTGATGGATTATTTTTTGCAAAGATTTTCATATATAAAAGATGTGCTATTTTTTTCTTGATATTCTTATATTGTGAACATGTCATCGACAACGAGTAGAACAAATATTTTACTTTGGCATGAATCAATTCCAGTCAATGATTATTTGTCATGGATTTGTTGTGTGTTTGCTATGATTAATTCGATTTTCTTTTCAATAGAAATTCTCTTTAGATTATTATCCACCGGAAAGTGAAGATCCATTAGATCATAATATAGTTTATAAAGCTGTAAGTTTGATTGATACCCGAAATAAATCAAAATTCACCGTTTTGTTATTAAAAAAAGGTTCAACAGTATGAAAAAGAAAATCCCGATGCACCTCCAATCATGTGTGTTGCATTTCTAAACTTTTAGTTATATAGATTTTGCTTCTTTTTTTGTCTTCAGAAAATTCCGTGCAAGTCTATCAGCAAAAGATTTGTCAAAACATTCACCAGCAAGTCTTGTGGTTTTCTTATTAGTTTTGAGTATTTGTGGATATTTTTGTTGTTGCAAAAGAAAATCGAAAGATAAATCAATGAACAATGATGATCAATCATCTGAAGAATCCGGTTCATCTCAAGAATCATTCGACGACAATTCTTTTGATTAAATTAGTTTTTTTTTCTACATCGCAATATGAAGAAAACAAATGCCGAACGCAAACGTGTGCCGATTTTTTTCACGATTGATCGAGAAGGAACACAAATGTTAGTCGTTGTTTTTTTCTTCCTCCTGTTGGTTTTTTTACTTTACGCGCGCTTCGAGAACATTCGTGAATATTCATCATTTTAAATTCTTTTTCTCTCTCTCTCTGTTGTCAAACTATAAATACTCGTGCAACGAGTCAAAAAGGCCTTCAGATATTTTTCAATCGACAATGAATAGCTTCAATATATTTCGAAACGATCCCTTTTTTTCGGGAATCGATATTCCACATGCATTCGCACTTGAATATCCATCGAATTCCGATGCACGCGATCGTCGTATCTCGAAACGCGAACAACAAAGCAATCGACAACAAGATTTAGATATATTTCAAAATCCATTTGCTCTCATGCAAAATATGATGAATGAAATGCAAACAACTATGAATAGCCATCAATTTCAAGGACAAATCGGTGAAGGCGTTGGATTTAGTTCGGCAACAGTTATGAGTATGGATCGAAGTAATGGCGGTGAACCACGAATATTTCAAGCAACATCAGAAAAACTACATGGTCCCGAAGGTTTCGAACGAACACGAAAAGCAGTTCGAGATACAGGTCGTCATATCGAAAAAATGGAAATTGCACATCGACTTGGTCAACGTGGACATCGAATAACCAAAGAACGTGATCCTAATACAGGACATTTATTAGAAAATCGTGAATTCGATCATATTGACGATGAAAATGAATTCGAACGTGAATGGTTCAATCGAGCGGATAAATTTGGCTTGAAAAATCTTCATGGCAACAGTTTTAACTCATCTGATAACAGATTACTACAGAGTCCACAAGCATTTCAACGACTTCGTTCACAATCGCTTGAACCTCGTCGTTTAGCAATCGAACAAAAAGACCGACGAAAAAAATAGATCTACACTTGTGTATATACAATGTTTTTACTTGAATGAATAAATATTTTCAAGAAAAGGAAGAAAAACTCGCTTTTATTTACTTTTAAGTACGAGTATCACTGCAAAATACGAAAATAAACTAATATATGTATGATGATGATGATTCAATATCTAGTGAATAAACCAAACACTCGAGAAAATCAAATGCAGTTGTTATAGCAAAGAGACAGAAACAAAACGGAAAATGATAACTACTCTAGAGTCGAGTAATTGAACAGTTCTTTCAAGTGGATTTATGCTGAACGAACAGGTTGAACGGCTGTTTTGACTGCTTGAGGTGTAGCAGATCTTTAAATCAAACGGATTAACTCATTCAAAATTAAATCCGATATTTACTTGTATTTGATATATCGTGCCAATTGTACTAATTGTGCACATTCGTTGGCGAAATGACAAGCAAACAAAAGTCGATTTTTTGGTTTTACTTGAAGTGCGAAACGCATAAATAACATCGAATAAAAACATAATGCTAAACGAAAAATCCCACAATCAATGTCAATCTACTAATCAAAATGAATTCGACTAACCAACAGTCATTTTAGGACTGATAATCTCCGGATCTTTCTTCAAATCAGCTACAGCTGCTAATGGTAAACCCCAATTAGCCACTACCAATGAATAGAAGAAAAAAAAACATACATATATCGTTTATCAATAAATAATTCTTACCTGGACCCCAGAAATGCTATTTTATATTAAAAAAACAGAAAAAATAAATTCATTTATCGACAAATCAGATTTTCTAATCTTACCGTGCTACAAAAAAACAAAATATGGAAAATAATTATTTTTAGTTTTAAAAATAAGTTACCTCATCAAATAATCTCGCATTTCCTTGCTTTTCAATTGTGCTAAACCGCGGCTAATTAATGATGCCATCTTTATTCAAGACCAGCTTTTGATAAAATCCGAGATAGAAAAGATCGAGATCTGAATTAAAGATATTGCTTTGTTTTTGAGGAGTCAGAAAATAATAAGAAGAAAAATAATGTCGCAATGCTATTTGCTAGTCTCCGAAACCATCGAGACAGAAATCGAGTGATTTTAAAGCGACACCTATTTAGTAATTTAATACACCTGCGTCCTAGCATCGATGCAGCATTCAATCACGTTTACTCTTGTCTTATGTTCATGAATTCATATAATCGTCATTTTTAATCATTTAAAAATTGAATTATAATTTGCTTATTATCGTTTCATGTTTTTAAATGAAGAAACCAAGAATTATATGTATTCTCAGGTACTCATTAAAACTAAAGAATGTTTCTTATCGATTGATTCATTTTCAATTTACAAATGTTTTCTCTCGTCATTTTGATAGATTGCAATAAAAATAAGAAAAAGAAAAAAGACAAGAAATAACAAGTATTGCTAGAATAAGTTATTAAATTGCATGTTGTTCGTTTTTTGAACTCCCTCGTGTATTTAATATCTCAAGTTCTCGTATTGTTCGTTTAGATGCTAGATTTTTTGAGTATTAATTCTCGCATCAATATATGAAAGAGACCGAGAACGAGAGAGAGAGAGAGAGAGAAATAAAATGAGAACGAAAGAGAGAAGGTCAACATTCATTTCGTTATACACACATATGAGTTCAAGATCACTTGTTTTTTTTCGTAAACGTTTACCAATCTTTGTGCGTATGTAGTCATAGCATAACTTACATACCAAACAAGAGACAGACAGAGAGAGAGAGAGAGAAACCGTTCATTCTCTATTCTTCATTTTTTTTGTACATCTAACAATAGCAAAAAGAGATGAACTCGAAGCACTTATATTCTTCTCTTCTTTCGTAGTATGTATATGCTCATATATACATAAACTTGAACATAACAACGTTGTCGAGGTGGCGGTATTATTGACAATGTCTTGATTGAATCGAAGAGTGCAAATAAAAACAACGACATATTTTACTACTATAGGTATCGTGTATGTTTCATTTCAGTTCGTCGAATTATTATTCTCTAGTTAGTTCAATGATCAATTATTAAAATTCATTTATTTTTCCTTCAGTTTTTGCATAAAACGGAAATCGAATATAAATACTACAAGTAGTTTTTCATTGGGGAAAATAAAAACAAGGGAAACGAACACATATTGTTCACGAAAACTGACATAATCACTGGATACACATTAAATAAGTAATCTGTTCTGCGGATTTTGTTCAGATCATTAGTTTTCTTTCTTAGTTTCTTGTTCTATATTATTTGTTCATACATGACTATCGTAATTGTCAAGGACTTAGCAAGCATGGTTGTTGTCGTTGTCATCCTTTTCCTATAATCTGCTTTATCCAACCAAAGAACGGCAAATAAATTGAAAGTTCTCTTTATCATCGTCTTCGTCTTCTTCTGCTTCTTTTTCCTTTTCTTCTTCGTCTTCTGTTTTTCTCCTTCATGTTGTTTTCCGAAAATATAGAACCGGAAGAAAAGGAAGAATTATAGAGAGCAAAAAAATAAGTTGAGAAGAAAAAGATGAAGAAACGAGTTAGAGTAAGAAAAAATCTTGATCGAAAACAAGAATGAAGAGAAAGAAAGATAAAGCAAAAGAATGCACAATACGGTTCATTTAAGTTGAATCAAGTCGACAGGCAGTGCTATTACAGAAAAATAACGTGACTTTGTTAAAAAAAAAAGAAAAAACAATTCTCTTCTCTGTTTCTTCTTTTTCCTTTTTGTCTATTTTTTTTTGAGCGAGCAATACAAAAGTTCTCACCATTATTATTTCCTCCCGTTCTTCGTGAAAAATAAGAGTAAAAAAAATAGCGTCACTACGTCCGTTCGTTCGTGGTAATTGAATGAACGACATATGCATTGGTAGTGAAGATGATGTTGACGTTGGTGCTTGTCTCATAGTTTATTCTTCGTTTTTTTTTCTTCTTCTTCTGTTTCTTCTTATTTTATCGACGTAAAAAATATATTGTTGAATTTTGGTGAACTCGATTACGACAGTTCTTTCTTTTGCTTTGTGTTAGTCGAACCGATTATTTTACAGATTGGAAAGACGATATTCGATCTTTCTTTTGTTTTTTTTTTCGAATATCTGTAAATTGGTCGTGAAAGATCATATTTTAGATTATCTTATTTTAATCTTCTTTCATCCATTTTTAAATTTATCATGGATACAGGAAGTGGTGATAAATCGAATGCAGACAATGATCTATATTTACCTCAAACGGACTCATTTTGGGAGGTAAAAGATAAAAAACAAAACGAACAATTGCATTTTGATTTTTGTTTATCTTTATTTCTCGATTAGATGGGCAAATACAATCGAGTAGTAAAACGATGTGATGATGGCAATAAACTAACAACCGATCTGATGAGTTTAATCAGCGAACGAGCTGAACTCGAGAAAACATTTTCTAAAATGCTTAAAAATTGGTCAAAAAAATGGTCGGATTATGTTGCTAAATGTATGAGAAAAAAAAACGACCGATTCTTTGTTGTTATTCTAATTGACTTCCTGTTCTATTCTTTGTTTTTAAAGCACCTGAATTCGGTTCAATAGCAGCTGCGTGGAAAGCAATCATGGGCGAAGCTGATGCGTCCGCTGAAATGCATCAAACCGTTCACGATGAACTACAAAATGAAATCATACCGGCAATAAAATCATGGCAAAAAACTAAATATGTTAAATCAATGATGAGCATTAAACCAACCAAAGATTTCGACGAAGATTTTAAACGCGTTAGTAAATTGTTTTTTTTTTGTTGTTGTTTCAACAATTCACAAATTTCTATCTAGGCACAAAAACCATGGGCAAAATTATATGTTAAAGTTGATAAATATAAGCGTGATTATCATACGGCAACTAAAAATCTTAAATTAGCCGAA
>Ga0209952_1001702_pt1 | contig 17917 bp, 20 predicted proteins | sample ThiBiot_750_biof_2_FD_183951 | JGI IMG/M metagenome (GOLD analysis project Ga0209952, IMG submission 183951) | Wastewater bioreactor microbial communities from Cape Town, South Africa - Thiocy_cont_750_biof (SPAdes) | ecosystem: Engineered > Bioreactor > Thiocyanate-remediating >...
ATCGATAGGTTGGAACTGAATAAATGCTGAGCGAATATCAATCACAACAACAACAAAAGCCATTTGAAATTAATGGTATTTCTCCAAACCGATCTGCTCTACAACCATTCAAGGGAGATAGACCAGGTGGCTTGAGACATCCACCATCGGACGATACGACTCAGCTACTTATGTAAAATATGACGAAATCGATTTTTCTCTTACATTATTTTTGATATTTTAGTTTCTTAGTGGTTCTTATTCCACTTATATTTACTCTTATTCTTTGTACGATTACATATTGTATCTATCGATGTAACAAATCGAAATCCAACCGATCGTCAACAACTACATCAGATCGTATTTATTTTTGTTCTTTTTCTCAAATATCTGTTTCTTTGTTTTTTTTTAAATTAGCTAATCAATCTCATCCACCAGTGGCAACAATCATTCATAATACTCAACATAGTCCATATGCATACGAAGAAGCACCACCATCATACGATTCACTAAAAGATACGAAAAAAGATCTGAATGAATCCATTCAATTAACCATATTACCGAATTCAAATGAAGAAGTAACAGCCGAAGCGGCAGCGATTCAGCCGAGTGCACCAGTACCACCTGCTTATTCAAATTAACTAACTACTCTTTGCATTCCGAGTGAATTCACTTTCAGTTTTTTTTTGTTTCGAATATCTATACATAAATATAAATCAATGTTTATTTTTTATATCTTCATCTTCGAATACACATCTCTAATGACTTTCTGTGATAAGATTTTATTTAGAAAAAAAAAGCAATGTACTATTCCGTCGTTTGCATAAATATAAATGATGAATAAACATGAGCTCAAAGGATAGGAGAAAGAAAAACTTTGAAAATATTTCAATGAAAACAATTTCTCAGAGAAAAAAAAATCTGGAGAAGAAGAAAAAAAAGTCAACCAAAGCTACGGACTCGTAGAACAAGAGAAAACTAGAATTGATTTTTATTCTTCTTCACGACAGCTTTTTTTCTTCTTTCTTCCGATCGATCGAACGTTTCGAAAACAAACAACAAAAAAATATGAATGTCGGATTTATTCTCAAATTTGGCTTGATTTTCCTTCACACTCAACTAATCATCAAAGTTTGAGTTCAATTTCAATTAGTAATTCATTCTACTAAATTTTCCAATAGATTCAAGCGAGAGAAACATGTCAATACACTGCATTTAATGGAAATATATCAACAGTTTCGTAAATATCCACGCTCGTCTATTATTTAATCATTAATAATGAATCGTTTTTGTTTTTCTTAAAATCTTAGTTGTCCTGATGACTGTTGTTCGACCGTATCACCATCTATTCAAACTGCATGCTGTACATCCGTGTCGTTAAGTACACTGTAAGTACGAAAAGGCAACAAAACGCAAATAGATTTTATGTGTGTTTTAGTGCGATTCCTTTCTTTGTTGTTATTGGAGTTTGTCTAATTGGTATTTGTATCGTTTATTGTCGACCTTTATGGAAAATGTGTTTATGCGGACATCGATGTCCCTTTGGAAATTCTGCTCGAGGTAGTCAACCGATTTTCTTCTTTTTTTTATTTATTTTTGTTTTGTTTATAAGTTAATTCGCCTGCGCCGGCTGTTGCCAATGACAATCCAATTTTCGTGTTAAACAACGATGATTTGCCAGATTATGAGACAATTACAAAAGATACGCCAATGAAAGATGCAACTCCACCTCCGTATAATTTTTTTTCCACACCTTCTCATGCTGATTCATCGGCTCCAACTGCACCACCTCAATATTCATCTCGACCTGGATCAACGATTTCGTTACAGCGGCCGACAACGCATACCGACTAATTTCATTTTTATTTGTCTTGTTGGTGCTTTAAAAATCATTCGCGTAACTATTTATGTGTGCTTTCCGATCGTTTTAAATAACAAACAGTATTTTTTAATAATATTCATCAATCAGATTTAACGAGAACAGAGAGAGAGAGAGTTCTCTTTTGTTTGCTCTTACAGGAAGTACATTATGACTTTGATCAAACGTTATTAACAGAAAGTTTAAAACACTACGCATGCATTTCTATTAAATTTCAGAACAAAGAAATAGCCTTGTATCACATAAAGGTCAAACAGAACGGAAAGAGAAAAAACATAGAATTATAGATTTGTCCTCTCTCCCCATCAACAACTATAAATAGCCATGCAGTGACCATCGTTGTTCATTCTATCAAAAACACGATCGCAATCAGTCGCACTCTCTCTCGCTACCTTAAATCTATTAACACCTCAATCATCACTGATGATTTACTCTCATTTACCAGACATTGTTTCCGATTGTGAAACGACAATCGATGAAAAAAATATGAAATTAACTTGTAAACAAATTGCACATTCATTGCGAATGGTTGCCGATCAAATGGATAGAAAATATTGTCAAGATGTTGAGTTCAATCGAAATCTCAATTATCTATCTCGAAGAATCTTCTTTCAATCCTATCTTTGTACATTGTGGACACAATCGTTGTTACCCTATCTAATGTTCGTTTGTAAAACGAAAGTATTCTGTTAGATATATAAAATCTCGTTCTTACAACGAACAGTGCCGTTGATAAATGTTTTTTGTCGTTAAAATTATAGTCAAATCTAAATTGTAATAGATCTTCATATTCAACAATCAAATTCAAATAACACACAAAAAAAATCTCGTATATAAAGACGAAAAAGTTCACCAAAAAAATTAGATTCACACAGATGGCGTAGGAATATATCGATTTGTAAATGATATTGTAAAAATCTGTACACTAGAATTTCCGATTTATAAAACATACAAAAAAAAAACAAGATTGATCTAAAATAAAAATAAATTTCCATTGATTTTGTCTGATTAACTGATTGGTCGTTAAGCGTACCTATATTATTCATTTTGAGTTCGACGAGATAATAATAGTAGGGCTTGATTATTTTTTGCAGATAATATAATATTAGCAATGACATCGTCGACATCATCGATCGAACAACAACATCAAGAATTTAAACGACAGATTTCTACACAGGATACCTATCCATGTTTTCTTCTCGATCAAACGTTTCAACAGCGCGTATCCAATCCATCAACAAATGCGGTGCCATCATTTCTATCATCAAACGTATTTTCTCCATTAACTAAAAGCCCAATGCCAATATTAAACAGTAATACAAGTCGGCTGTCAACGAAGCCGTCATCAAATCAGTATCGTTTGTTTCCAACGAGTCCATCGAATACAACGAATACAAATCGAACCACCATCGCCACAACAACAACCACACGTCAAACAAATCCAATCGTCGATGTGCCAATTGAAAAAACAATTGTACCATTACGAACAATGACTGACCTTTTTCCATCGTTTTCTTATTCAGACATGAAACTTTCGAAGAAAAAATCATCATCGAATCTTTCGTTCTCGTCTTATCAACCCTCAACAACAACAAATAGTTCGTTTGGTGTGTCTATATTCGGTTTTCGGGATGAAGATTGCAATGTACTTGTTCAACAATTCGAAGATCTCGGGCAAATCGACAAACTTGAACGACCTCTTGGCTCTGAAAATGGAAATTTTATCAATATTATTTATACAAATCATGTTGCATGTCAAAATGCACTCAATCGTGATGGAACTATTTTCAATGGACTTATGCTCGGTGTCGTTCCTTTAAATCAGAAATAATAATAATGAATATATATATATAGATATTTTTTTCTTTCTCTCTCTCGATCTCTTCCTGTTCTTCTTCTTTTTTTTGTGTGTGTATGTTAATTATTAAAAAACCAAAACGGAAAATAAATTCAATTGATTCAGAATCTCTAATTATTAACATGAATATTTGTTTTTCTTGTTGACAGATGGGTTTTTTCGTTAAGGTCATTAGCAGTGGATCATCAATAATCAAAAGCCAAAGAAACAGAAACTTTGACATCAAACGCATTGCCTTGTTTTGTCTTGTCTAGCACCAAATAGATTTCTAAACTTTCAATATAAATGTTTCATTTAATAGATGTGTAGCCGGATCAGTTGATGATTTTCGTTCTTGAATTTGAGCTAATGTATATGGAACTAGAAGACGTTCTTCTTCTTTGAATTGGTATGCATTTAATGGATCTATGGATACAGGCATTTCAGTAGAAATAGTGTCTGGATTACGTTCGAGTGTTGATGATCCATCCGATTTCTTAATTGGTATTTGTCGTTGCTGCTGTTGCTGCTGCTGTTGTTGTTGTTGTTGTCGTATTTTTTTTGAGTATTTCGGACAGAGATTGACAAGAAATGTAATTAATGTCTGCCGAAATTTTTGACCAAAAAAACAATATAAAAGAAAATTCGTTGACGTATTAAATACGATTAATAAAATGCCAACTGTGTTTAATATATGAAAATGCAGACTACCGTACGAACTTCGCGGATCAATAGCATACCAAACATTTAAAATAAGCAATGGTAATTCACTGAGAACAAACAAAATGACAATGAAAACGAGCATGAATGTTATATGATAGTCAGCCGATTTCTTTTTGATGATTTTACCAACAAGATTTTGTTTATGTCGTCGTTTTGTTATTAAATACTGTATTATCGAGATATTGATACATGTTAATGTGACAAATGGAATGAAATAGACAATCGGGATGTATGTATATATACGTGTATATTTGTGAATTTTCATGCCAAATTTAGTTAAACGACACTCTTTATATTCAGGTACATAACGACGTTCAAACCAATATGGAATACAATAAACTATTGAAAATAAATAAATAGAAAATATCGTTATCATTGTTGTTCGTTTAGTTAACATTTGTTTAGTTTTCATTGGAAATTTAATTAATATTAAACGATCCATTGAGACAGCTATAGTTAGATAAATAATTGATAAAAGTATTGTATTATATACAGGTGTTGTTGGTAAACGTGTCAGAAGAATTTCAAAAGAAAATGGTGGTTGATTTGACATATATAATTTATAACCTAATAAGTATCGAACAGAATAGGACGGGATAAAAATAAGAAGAAATAGAATATTTGAGCAGGATAAAGCTGTCAAATAGATATTTGTTGATGTTGTTCGCATTGATGGTGAAATAAGAACAATAATTGTTATAATATTTCCAATAATTCCAAATATACTCAATATCATGCCCAAATATCCCCAAAAAATCAAACGAAATAATAGAACATAATCGAGTCCGTAGTCGAAATCTTCTTCAATTGTCGTATTATTCATAATGTTATGCTTGTCTTCTTCTTCTTCTTTTCTCGTGTCGTTTCAAAACTAGAAAACAAACGTTTGACTAGTTCGGATAATTATCTGCAAATATAAAAGCGAATCTTCATTCACATCATAAAACAGAACAGAAGATTTGCATATGCTTTCTTTCACAAAAAAACAACAGCGGAGAAGAAAAAAAAAACAGGGAGAGATAGAGAGTTACAACCAACAAAAAAAAAGAAAGAAAAAAAAATGAGACAAACATATTTATTAAGATGAAGCTCGATCGATCCAGAGAGACCAGAGATGTGCAATATCCGCCTTTTGAAATAGAGAAGTTTTCTTTCATGAAAAAAAAAGAATTACAACGGATTGACATGTTTTTATTCTTGGGGAATCGATATAGGGAGACGAAGAAAAGGAGCGTTAATTGATTGCTTATTGAATTCGGAAGTGTCTTTAGTCTGGAAAGGAAAAAGAAGAAACTAAATAATCGAAATATACACGATATGCATGCATTATCTCAACTCTATACGCATATTTTCGATGGAAAATTCGTGATTAACACGTTAAAGATAAACTAATATCGTTAATTTGATAAGGACGAATCAACGTGATGACTGTTTGTAATGCGACTGAAAGTATTTGATAGTTATGTCCCGAACGACATAATGCCATCGGTTGTCGTATGGAGTTCGATTCTATATTTAATATCTACGAAAAAAACAAATGTTGATAGGATTTCTTTCTGTTTCCTTCTGACTCTATTTCTCGATTTCTTACTCGCTCTGCAACAACTGATGTCAAGATTTTCATTACGATAAGACAGTTTCTCATTTATTTATCTAACTCTCATCGAAACAAAAGAGAAAAACGCAAAAAAATGTCCTCGTCTTCGTCTTAATCCAATGTATTCGAAATAAATTCATTCCTTTCTTCTCAATATTAAATATCTCATAGAACAAAAAAAAAGAGTAGAAAATAACAATAGTAATAAAAAGGAAGTCATCTTATTTTCTCATTTCTTTATTCAAGTATAATAATCGACATTTAGTCCGTTTTTGTTTTGTATTATAGAGGCCTCGGTTGTTTCCTTCTAATTTAACGCTAAAAATGCATATAGTTATTTGCAATGTGTTCTCAATTAGGAACGGGAAAATTAGCAGATTTACTTGCACTGATTTTGCCATGAAAATACGCAAAAGCTAAAAATAAATAGAGAGGGAATATCTATCTGTCAACACTACCTGCACGAACATTTTTCTCTGTTATTTTTATAAGAGAAAAAAGAATGATGTGTTAATTAAATTATTTCCATAGATTTAATAGAATGAGACAAATTGAATTAGTTGAAATGACGGACATAGAAGGTTAAATGGATTAGATTCTCGTACGAAAATCATCTTGATATTGTTGAAAATAGATAATAGTAGTGATGAATAGAATTATCAGCAATAATTGCATCTACTCTTCGTCAATGTCAAATTTAAAAACAAAAGAAATAAAAATCTTCGACAGCTGCGTGCAAAACAACTTTGATGAAGATTTTTATAAGCAATGTTTTCAATAGAACAAATCTTAATTAAATTTCAACTCGATATTTACGCAAAGTTAATCATGCATTTTTTTTTCTTCGTTTAAAAGAGCGAAAGAGAGAGAGAGAGAAAAAAAAAACCTAATTGATTTGCAAATCATTATAAGAGAACCAAAAAAAACTAACGTACATGGTTCGAATGATGAGAGATATAAAATCGTTATTTTTCTCGGAGGAATATGTGATTAATTAAGATAGATGTATCTTGAATTTCAAGTCAAATGAACAAATAACTCGCTCGCTTTTTTTTGCCTTCATGTAAACAGGCAAAAAAACAAACGTGTTGACGATCAAATTTCTTTGTTAGATCGAATGGGGTTTCTTTTTTGTTCGGAATAATTGAGCAGGAATACTGTTTTAAACAATGGGAGGTTCAATGTCAATAGATATTTTTCTGTGAAAATCATAAATTTAGATATTTATTTGTTTGTTGCTTCAGAACATTGAGAAAGAAAAGAAAATTACAGATAATAATAATAATAATAATAATAATAATAATAAGAGAAAAAAGAAGAAGAAGAAGAAGTAAAATATTAGAATTGCATCCAACTCAAATCGGAATGAATACTATTATTATTATTTGTTGGTGGGGTTGCTACAGGAGTTGATTGATTAGTCGCTACTGGTGCTGTTGCCGTTGGCGGTGGATTTATTTTTGGAATAGTCGAACCAGGTGGTGGTGTCAATTTTGGAATCGACGATCCAGGTGGTGGTGGTAAAATCCCCGGTGCAAATGAATCATTCGTATTTCTTACATGTTTTTTCGCTTGTTCTTCGCCAGGTAAACTACTTTTGAGATTGATTTTAATTGTTTGTCCTTCTTTAAAACTGAGATCGAGTTTCGGTTGTGTAGATTGAGTTGGATCAGTAGCTGTTTGTTTCGCTTCCTGTTCGATTTGTTTGGCTTGTTTTAAATATTTAAAATGATCTTGTAAGGCAACATTGAAATCGAATGAATCCGATCGATCATTGAAACCGATGCCTAAAAATGCCTGTTGACCGTTATCATTTTGAACACGAATAACAAAATAACGTGTCGAATCTTCGACATTTTCAACGGCTATCGATGGGTAACTCTCGATGGGACATGTTGCAAAATGTGCGCCCGTATTTCGATCTTCCAAACGAATCAAACATTTTTCACCTTTGGATATGATTTTCAATCGACAGATAAAATTCGGCGTATCTAATTTCCAATCAGCTGCACGATGTTTGCGTGTAGTTGATTGTCGAGGAGGGATGACGTAGACATAAACTTCCGGCTTAACTAAACCGATCGATTCATATGTGTCATCAGTGAACAGAGCCATGATTTGAAAAATAAAACAAAAGATTTTATCTTAAACAAGAAAAACAAAAAACGAGAATTTAGTTGATATTGATAGATCGACATTTTTTTTTCTTTTTTAAACCAATAAGAGAAGGTGAATGTGCTTGCTGAACAATCAAAAGATGACGCTCGTTTTCTTGTTTCTATTTACATTCGAACACATTTAACAAGAACTTCAGTTTGTGTCGTATGAGGAAGAAAGTCAAATGGATAGATATCTGTTGGGATAAATGGCCGATCGACAGGCTTCAATTTCGATCGTTGACCTGTTGATAATCTAGAACAAACAAATGAATAGTCGAGAGTTGATCTTGTTTTTGCTTACTCATAGAAATTGTGCATCGCTTGTTCTTCGGGTTTGCAGAGAATGTAGAAGATTCGATCGATCGATCGAATACTTCGAAGAATTGATGTTGTTCGATTGGCTAAATACGAAAGTCGTTCAGCTATTGAATTTACCATTGAATCGAATTTTTACTTAGACTGTATCTCGATGGATTAATGATCGTTACAATTCGAGAATTATCACTATGTAAATCGCCGATTTTCTTCAAAATTCGATGTAAATTCGATTCAGCAAAGCCACAAATCCATTCGATATTATCCCGACATTGATTTAATTTCGCATTATATTTTCCATCATCGACACAAAATGCAGACGGATCAATCGCGTAGATTTTCTTCGCAATCGGCGACGCTAAGATCGAATAAACGCCTAAGACAAACAAATTCACTTCAAGCTCGACACCAATCAAGTTTCTATTAATTACCAATTCCTGATCCAACATCTAGAACAATCGTATTCTCATCGATTTCTGCTTGTTTTAATGTCGATGCATAGATCGATTCAGCTGCGATTCTATTCACCGGTAAAAACGATTCCGGAGAAATACGAAATTGTTTTTCATTGTAATTTTCATGGATAAATTGATCGCCATGAATTAATTCAAATGGACTTTGTTCGCTTGTACAACGTTGATGTGAACTAGAAGATCTTCTGTGTATTGAAAATGACAAACTCGATTTACCAGCTTTGAAAATAGATCGATTTTAGATTGCATTCTTTGCCCGGACCATCGACGAAATAGTTGATGAGATCTTTTTTCATCTGATCGATTTCAGTCTGAGAAGAAAATCGAGTTTTGATTGTTAGAACAATGAATATTCAATATGATGTTTTATTAAAATCACCTTACTTAGTGATTGAGGATGAGCAACAACGATTAACATAAGATCATCTTTGGCATTCGATTTCAATGTTATCGAACGCCAATATTGATCTTTTTTGAGAACATTACCGAACTCACAAATCGATAGAGGATGTTGCTGAAGAAATTGTTCAAAATGCTGCAAGAGATTCACTTTTCGAGATTCAAATGTAAATAAATAAACGTACTTTGACAACTAATCGATGTTTTACTTTCATACTTTTTAGTTGTACCGGTGGAACGCACAAAACATTCGAAGATGCTTAATGAAAGAAAAAATGTGATGGATTATAAATAGTTCGATAAAATACTTTTCGATTTTTTCGATTGAATATAAAAGCCAACTGTTTTCTCTCCATTGACTCCATATCCACATGAAAGATCGTCTTTACATCGGTAGTTTTCTGTAATTGGCTATTTAAAAAAAAACATCATATTCAAAAAGATAATTGAAGATAAGAAAAATTCTACCGATGGAACGATCGAATCGACATGGCAGAAAGGTCCTTGTTGAAATTCGACATATTTCAAAACTTGACTATCGATATATTTATCCCAGAGAATCGATTGACTGATTTGATGAATTGATTGCTCAATAATACCTTGTTTTATCTATCGATATATTCGAAAAATATGAATTCAAAAGTCAAACGTTTTAAATTCTACTTTAATCTGTTCGTCGTACGAATGATTTGCTAATGGTAAAATCATATTCGACAATCTAAACAACACTGATTTGTAAACTTCAATCATGTGTTTAGAAGATTCGTACTTTTCATATTGATTTACTGTCGTCACATCTTCGGCATAGGGTTTAACGGATTCTTCGAAATGAACAGCATCGAATTTTGGCTTTCGATTTTGTGTACTAAATATCGATTTGAAAATCAACAAGAGTTTTGAAAATAGAATTCAAACGAACGGAGTGCTTTCAATTGGTTTTCGTATCGATTTTTGATGTTGTACTGTTCGAATGAAATTGAACGCAATCGAACTACGATTGATTGAATGTTCTACGAATATTTTATTGAGAAACATTGAAAAATAAATTCGGAAAATGAGTTCTATATGCGAATTAAACGAAAGACTATTGCAATCCTTGAAATATAAGATGGAAAATAGAACAGTACAAATCAATATCGACTAGATCTACAGATGTCTCTTTAAGTTCATCTCGAATTTAAAATATTTCCAATTTCAAAAAATATTATCTAAGATAAGTGAAATATTTTTAGTGTCGTATTTTGCATATTCATTTCATTTTTTTCACAACATGTGGGCTAATACGTGCAATAGGCATTATTACCCAACGAGGGTGAATTTGTTTTTGTCGGTCTTTACTAGTAGTTGTGCAATAACTTTCGATGATATAAAAGGACGCTGTTTTTCTTGTGTTGTCTTCAGTCGTCCAATTTGATCATCAACTGTGTTGTGTGCTTAACAACACACAAACAGCGGCCTGACAACCTATCCGATGGCGGATTGGAAGCGTATTTTGTCATTAAAATAAATTTTGCTATTGCAATGAACATTCGTACTTCGAAATCGATTCGAACTTTCTATGTTTGAATTAGAAATCCGGCTTCCGGCGTGATCCGATCAAACGAAACCCAGCTTTCATCGTTTAAAACCGATGCCTTGGGTCGGTCGGGCATGTCGAAGGCCACCGATTATCGAGATTACATTTCTCTGTGTCGATTTATACGAAAATACACATTGAAATAGCGAATCTTATCGGTGGAACTTTGACGCATTCGACAGCTGAGCCGGATGACGAAGGATGATACATGTTTATTCCATTAGCAAGACTCATTTTTTTTCGACAAAATACGTTCTCAATTCGACAATCGGGGACAGTAGAGTAAGTAATCTTTTGTTGTTTTTTTTTAAAGTATTTTATTAATAAAATAAAAAAATAAAAAAATAAATAAAAAGGAATAAACAATAGATCTTAGACGCTACTAAATATAAACGAACTCGAAAGAAAAAAGATAAAAACTATAGGTTTTTTTCGCGATGCATAGATTAAATACTTCACAAGAAAGACAGACAAATTCACCAAGAACGGTGCTGAAAGTACGATTAAAATGGACGAAGAAAAAGAATAATTTCTTTTTGTAATAAAAAAAATTCGAAGACTTAACAAATGACCTCGTCCGAACGTATGTCAATAGGAAAGAAAAATTCATTAAAAGAATTAAAGAACGACGAATATTGAGACACAATATATACGACAAATGACACAAATTCAAAGTAATTATAAACGACGAAAGAAGTTCGATATAAACTTCTTTCTGATCTCAGAAGAAAAAAACGATGTTACTTGCTGTGTCAAAACGACGAACGAAACAAAGTCTTTAGAAAGGCGTCATTGATGGTGTGAATGGTGTTGGTTGAGTATATCCTCCAACTAGAATAAATCAACAAGAAAAAAGACAAGGTAAACTTTGTCATTCAATCATCACATACGTCGAAATTCAGGATTAAGAATAATTATCTTAAAATTACGTCGACCACGAACTTGAGCGACAAGTTGAATCGCATCGAAAAGTCGAGGCATTGTCGGAAAACCGTAATCGGTCGGATAGAGTAAATGTGTTGAACCCGTTCGACGTTGATATTCAACAATAAAATCATCGTAAGCCATGCGGCCATCACATGGACTTAGAAGAAGTACAACATTGTAAGCAAAGAACATCGGCGGTGTTAAACGAACCGTTTGATCAACAACCTAAATCAATATTTTCGAAAAAAAAAACTAAAAATTTCGCAGAAAAACACAACAAACTTCAACATAATCTCGTAATTCATTTCGGCACATATTCAACGTGACGTCTTGTTTAAATCGAACGAGCATATCTTGTTTTAATTGCCAAAATGACAATTGACATTGTGATAACATCAATGTCAAAACAACATTTCGTGCTAATTGAAGTGTAGCTGCATTCGGTTCTTTAATTGCAAGTGTAATATCCGTGTCTGTGTAATGAAACTAAACGAAATTTCATTGAAATCTTTTGCGAAAAACAACAATTTTATTTACATCAAGTTTATCCGTCATGGTTAATAGCAATGCTTCGATACTTGCAACGCCGAAATCTTCGGGATTTAATTCGTTTCGATAGACTTGTAGATATTGTGCTTGAAGATCTTTCAATTTCAATGATGTATGCGATTTTCGTACTAATTGTTCGATATTTAAAAGAATTGCATGTGTCATCATTGATGATGTTAGTTGAACGATTTTTTCGCCGTTTTTATCTTCATTTATTTTAACAACATGCGAAAGTTCTTCGAGCAAATCGATCAAACGAGAAAAACCGTATGTTTGAACTTTGCATTGATAACCAAAATGATGACTAAATCAATTCATTTGAAAGAAAAAAGCACAAGGAAAATCAATTTTATTTTTACTGATATGATGGAATGAATTTTTGAAATGGAATACTAAAATCTGGCAAAATACGAAGCATATCAATAACATCTTTTTCGAAATTTCGTGTTGCATAAACTTCCAAATCAGTTCGTTCTAAATGTTTCAATCGTTTCTTTTCTGTTCAACAAATCACTTTGAATTTACCTTTACGATAAAGTTTAATTATATCCTTATCAGCTTCGACTACTAATTCTTTATTATCTTTAACTTCATTGACAAGATCTTCCAAATAACACATGCCAAAATCAGCAACGTAGAACGGTTTTTTATAAGCCAATTCTTTGAAAAATTCCCGTAGTTTTGTTTTCTAATTTGAAAATCAAACAATTTACCATATTCAATCGGAATTTCACTGATTGACATTGAACGTTGTGGTTTATTTTTTAAAATTCGAATAATATCATTCGTAAAACGTTTCATTTGACATCGATGTGTGATCGTCATAATACGTTTGTTACCATCGCCAAGAATTTGAATGGATTTCGGTATAGCTGAAAGAAGATCGATGATTTTCGAAAAGCCATAATCAGCTACACGACATTGTCGACTGAAATACTGATGATAAGCCGAGACAAATTTCGACACAGGTAAACGACAATGTGAGCCTTGATTTTTAAGTAAATCGAGAACTTCACGAGAGAATTGTTGTAAACGTTGTTGAACTTCAGCACACATTTCGACATGCACTAGAACGAAAAAATAGGAATTTCTCGGTTTGGTTATTTTTTATTTTCAATACTGTTCGATGTATCGAACGATGTTCCCATGAATGATGAAACGCCTGGTGTGTTTGAATATTGAACTTTTTTGATAACACCTTGACCAGTAACGATTTGAATATCTTTGATACATGAAATGTAATGTTCAAGTGGAACACCATCGTTATGATCGGTTAACGATTCGAAACTGTGTGCGTAACATTGAGGAAAACTAGAAGGGGAACGAGTATAAATGACTTATTGGTTGAGTAAAACTAAACTAACCTTGCTAATGGCATTGAACCATTATGTTGAGTTAGTAATTGACGGACGTTTTCAGCAAAAATATGAAATGGTATTTGAACAAATGGTAGATCAAGATCAGGATTGACAATGAAATTTTTCGAACAATGAATTATGCAATAGGGTTGTTCCAAATGTGTCTGCAATCGAGAAATAATTCGATTGTTCAAAGAAAATAAATGAATAGTTTTACTTGAATATTATTTTCATCGAAACGAACACGAAATGCCGGTAATAAACGAGCGACTCGATTGCCTCTGCAATCTTGAATATCGATCACATGTTTCATTGTGTATAATTCACTGACATGAAGTGGCTTTTGAAAACTAAATAAACACAAAGTAAAATCAAATAAAATTTTGATTGTTTGTTGTAGAACAAACCGGCTTTGATATTCTTGAATAAGTGTAACGAGTACACAAGTACAATCGGGATGTTCTTTGAGTAAAAGTGCAATTTCCAAAGCTCGTCTAAAAGAAACAACATTCAAAGAATCGAAAAAATCGAAAGATTTCTACTCGGCAGAATCGATTGTCGATGCAGCTGATGGAAGTGGCGCTGGAGGTGGTGGTGTTTCATAGGTTGATGATGCTGTTGCAGTTGCAAGTGCTGGTGTAAGTCGAGAACGTTTTATTGACGATGGCATACGATTGTACAAATCGGGTGTTAACGAACGAATCGGTGTGGAAAACTCGAGTTTAGTTGCTGCCGATTGATTCGAAGGATAAGTTCGACCAACTAATTGAAAAGAAAGATTTTGCTGATGAAACATCTTTGTGAACGATGATTTTACTTGTTGCTCGATTAGTCACATCGGAAAAAGGCCGTTTAATTGCACCAGTTGTTGGTGATTGAGGACCGAGTTCACTCGTTATTGAACGTGGTGTGTAAATAGGTGGTTCAGGCATTATCGATGGATTATTCCATTTCGATGGACTCGACATCCACCACGTGGGTGTAGTTGGTTGCATAAAAGCATAGTCCATCGAATTACTATCGCCGAGTATATTTGAAACTGATTGTTTATCGAAATCTGGTCCAAGACACCAGAGTACACTGTAATCCATTTCAGCAGCTGCACTTTTCGGCTGCTGCTGCTGCTGAAGATGAAAATCATGTGACCTATTGACATACAAAAAAAACCTAAAGCCTTTCGACAAAAACAAACTTAAACAAACATAAAATATGACATTGTTTGGTATGTGCTGTTGTGAACAAATAGAAAACAAGTCGACGTGCTTGTGTATGTGCTACTAACACATGTGCTTTCGTTTTACTTACATCTATATATACATACACAACACAAGCCGACGAAAGAGAACGATCGATCTGAACAAACAATATCCTTTTCATGATTGGTACCTCGAGATAATCATATGTCTATGTCATTGTACTCGAATTTCGAGGAAAGTTAAGAACGAGATTGGTCAGATACGATCTTCAACGCCAACGCGTATGTTTTTTATCCTTCTCCTGTTATAATCTCTGATTTTCAGTCAAGAATGAAGAAAATACAAACACAAATAACTAACACAAGTCTTGCTTATACAATCAAAATATGATTTAGTTCGAATGTTTTTTAAGAAAAAAGAAAAGAGAAAAATGAAATGAAAAAAAGAAAACACAACAAATGAACAGATAGTTTTGTTTCTGATTGAATTTTTCAGTTTTTAGTTAATTGGATTTTTATAAATAGAATCATCACACATAATTTTGATAATAAATTGGACTGGAACGATCACCTTCACTAGCTGAATCAGCATCCGTCGAATTATTCATTTGTCTTGAATAAATATCTTGACGTTTTTTAGTTAATTTTCGTTCTTTAGCACGACGATTTTGAAACCAAATTTTAATCTAAATCAAATCAACATTGAATTTCAAGAAAATCACAAAAAAAAACAAGTCTTACTTGTCGTTCACTCAATGATAGAGCAACTGAGAGTGCTGCTTTACGTGGAATGGAAATATATTTCGAAATTAAAAATTCATTTTCAAGTTCGTATCGTTGTCGATCCGTATAAACAATTCGATATTTATCACGTGTACGAGTTTTTCCTAAAACAAATATCAAGTTATAAAACACGAAATGAAACAGAAACAAAAGAAGAAGAAATATTTTATTACATCAAATATTAAATGTCGAAAAGCTCGAGACAAACATTTTGGTAGAAAGAGAAAGAAAGAGAAACCGCTCGTCCAAATATTTCGATGTTCCACTTAAACGGATAAAGATTAATCTTATCAATCTCAATATGTATCAACAATTGAAAGTCATAAAAAGGCAAACGAAAGAAAACGATGAATGGTAACTTTTTTTATGGCATGCTCATCTCTTACTCTTCGAGAAAGAAAAGAAACATATGTTACTTCAAATGAATACTTTCGAATTGTGTGTTTACATTTAACACTGATTAGTCTAACACAAAGGTGGAAACGCGTGTTGAAACGAAAGGCAATTTGAATGACATTTACAAAAATTAATATTCTTTTGATTTCGTTAAAGGTCAATGATGTGACATACCATTAAGTGGATTTTTTGGTGGAACTGGATTCAATTGAGGTTTGAACCAATTGGTTTGTTCTTGTTGATCTTGACATTTAACATACGAAGAATCTTGAGGCTCGTCTTTACTATCAGATACTGATGGTTCGAGAGGATGAGTCGATTCGAAATAGGACGGAGGACTGTAAGGCGTTTCGAATTTAATTGCTGGATGTGCTAGAGTTGGTTGTGGAGTTGACCATTGTGTTTGATCGTAGAAATGATTTGTTGGACATGGATAATGACGATAGGGTGTAGCTGGTTGATAATCACTTTGTGTAAGCCAATTGGATGGATCATTGGATGATGGATAGAGATGTTGATGAATATGATGATGATGGTGTGTTGCTGAAATTGTTGTTGAATTTATGTGAGATAAATGTACAGATGAATTCGATGGAAGATTTTCGAGAATTGGACTTGTTGATGGTGGTGTTTGAATAGGATTTGTTGGGCCCGTCGTCGTATTAGCAGCTACTGCTACTGTTGCTGATGATGGTGACGATGTTATTGTTGGAATTGCGAGAATGTTATGTGTACTTGTTGGCCAATAGTTATATTCAAATGCTTCTAATTTCGATGTATTTGAATAATCACCATAGCTTGAATAGGTATTGTACGATGGTTCATAGAGATGCGGATTGGGATCGTGTTCAACGGAGATTATTGTTGGATAATTCGAAGTGTTCATCATTTGATTTCTTTTTTTTCTGTTTCTAAACTAACAAATGAATATATTGGAAATAAAACTTTGAAATTATGCATCTACCTATTTGATGATCCAAGGTGTCAATAATGACGCAATAAATTTAAGTGATGATTTCACGGATAATCAAATTTTGTTGCTGGTGTTATTGTTGTTGTTATAGTAATAAAAAATTAGGACTTTTCAATATTGCCTTAATCATATTATACAATCATAAAAGAACAAGATGGATATTTCTTCGATTGAAGAAGAAGAAGGATGATGATGATTCGATTGTATGACGAGAGAAATCAAAATGTGTGTACACTGAATTTTTGGCTTCGTTTTTTATGATTCAATGAAATGATTTTTCTCTCTTTCTCTCTCTTGTCGGGAAATTGATAAAGAGAAAGAGAGACAGAGAGAGATTTTATTGGCCCGACAAATAATCAACAAATTTCATTGGTCGGGAATATTGATCTTGAAAGAGATGAAAGGTAACTGGTTGCAGCAGAGAAGAGAAGAAAAAAAAGAACCATCGAATCGAATAGAGCAAAGCTAATCTTTCGATATAGATATTTTCCTCAAGTGGTTTTATATTGATTAATTCTGTTGGATGTTCAATCACAGTCTACTCAAAAAAACAAGAAGAAAAAAAAGAAGGCAGATAAGAATTCTTTCATGTAATTTCATTATATTGCATTCACTCTGTAATACCTTCTGTTTGATTATTATTATTAGTCTATCTTTTTCTTCGATCAAAAGCTAATAAAAAACAATCTGTATGAGAAAACAAGATATTCAATATTCGCCGTCATTCTTAATCTTATTTTCACTTCGACAAGTCAAAGAAGATTTTCAACTTCTCCACCTCGATCATTCTCGTCGTTGT
>Ga0209952_1001703_pt1 | contig 17916 bp, 18 predicted proteins | sample ThiBiot_750_biof_2_FD_183951 | JGI IMG/M metagenome (GOLD analysis project Ga0209952, IMG submission 183951) | Wastewater bioreactor microbial communities from Cape Town, South Africa - Thiocy_cont_750_biof (SPAdes) | ecosystem: Engineered > Bioreactor > Thiocyanate-remediating >...
GATACCGTTCAATTGTTATCAGTACGATTTGTAAATAATGTCAGTGTAACCATTAATGAGTGGATGACAATGAAAAAATATACAAAGTACATCTGCATATTCACATTTTATATTCAATCTAAATAACGACTATATAATATCTATTAATATTATGATTGTATGCTAATTGAGTTATGACAAGAAAAATTATTTTCACAAATCTAAATGATCGTTCTTAGGTAGGCGAACGGGGAAATATTAAACAGTCATCACATTGTAGAAGAATCAAATAAATCAAAAGTAAGTTCAATAACTTCACCACTGATTCATTAAGAACTGTTGTGTGTTTTATGATAAATTGGTTCACTATAAAGAAACGAATAATACAAAGAATTTGTTAATTTAACATTTATACACTCGTGCTCTTGTTGTTTCTTTCTGTACATTGAAAAATCTCAAGACAAGTGAACAACTCATAGAATTATTTTATTCAACTATTTTATAGGGACGGTTAGATTTCTCATATTACACTATTCTTCAATCTCACAAATAACAAACGAACGAATGCAATCACTACTCTGTTCAACTATTTGAGAAATTTCAATGAACTTTCGTCAACGTTCAATATTTCCTAGAACTTATCATAAATGAAAGTTTCTGGGATACGTTTATTCAATTATTTCGACGATATGGTCGATAACTTTACTAATTATTAAATGCATACAAATGACATTCGTCAAGTACGATAATAACAAAGTTCATGTTCCGATTTACGAATACTTTAAACTTCTCATACGCTTATCTCTCTCAATTTTGCAATTAAACATCATCAATGAATGAGTATCATCAAGTTTTTGTTCAATTTTTCTTATTGATTCGAATTCAAACATTTCTACTTTTTTGTTCTTGATTACTTTGCATCGCAAAGGGATCAGTTTTAACAAGCTTTTATTCAATTATTCTCAGCGATTCTAATTCAAATCCGTCTACTTTTCCTTGTTTTATTATTATGCATCGGAAGCGAATGAATATCACCAAATTTTTGTTCAACTAATTTCCGTGATTCGAATTCAAACACTTCTACTTTCTTATTCTCTATTATTTATCATTATGAAAGAATTAGTCTTAACAAACATTTGTTCAATTATTTTCAGTAATTCAAACGAAAACATTTTTATTTTTCCATTTTCTATGATCTCACATGGCAGAAGAATGATCATCACCAAGTTTTTGTTCAGCTAATTTAGTGATTCTAATTTAAATACTTTGATTTTCTCAGTTCTTTTCTATTTCAAATTATAGACGAACGTCGATCATTAAAATTTCATTCAACTATTCTCAATTATTCGTCTGTAAACATTTCTACCTATCCATGTGTTATTATCTGAGACTGCAAAAGAATGAGTTTGATAAAACTTCTGTTCAATTATTTTTAGTAATTGCAATTCAAACATTTTTGCATGCACATTCTTTGTTATATCGAATCATGAAAGAATGAATATCACGAAATTTTTGTTCAACTATTTTCAATGTTTTGAATTCAAACATTTCTAGTTTTCTTACTCTTTATCGTTTTGTATTGCAAGCGAATGAACATAATAAAACTTTTGTTCAATTATTTTTACTGATTTAAATAAAAACGATTTTACTCTGTCATTGTTTATTATTTTACGTCGTCGAAGAATGCATATTAACAAAGTTTTGTTCAATTACTTGCAAAGATTTCAATAGAAATATTTCTCTTTTTTCATTCTTTATTATTTCGCATTGCAAAGAAATAAATACCACCAAGTTCTTATTCAATTATTTTCAGTGATTTCAAGTCAAATGTTTTTACATTCTCGCTGTTTGTTATCTCGAATCGCCAGAGAATGACTATCACCAAGCGTTCGTTCAACTATTGTCGATTGTTCCAATTCAAACATTTTATTTTCTCATTTCTTACGCGTTCGAATCAGAAAAGAATGATTATGATTAAAGTTTCGTTCAACTATTCAAGACACGGGATCTAATTTCAGTTTAGCTGAAGTCCTACCATCGTCAGATATCATAAATTAATGATTGTTACTGAAATTCTATTCAAATATTTGGATTAGTCAAAATTCGAGTGAATTTCAGAAGAAATTATTTAGTAAATTCGATATAAACGAAACATTTCACAATTATTTTAATCAAGTATTCGGCTCGTCATAGTGAAACATAAATATCGTGTGATATTATATAGAACTAACGTGATTAACGAATATTTGAAACGATATATACAACCAGCTATTATGTAAATTATTGCTGGTAACATTTGACGATATTTATAAAATGAATATCATCAAATAACAGACGGAATATACAACTAACTGATTCGTTTATTTGGGTAATAAGCTACCTAATTGAGCGAAGTTGTGCTAATACACATGATTTTGATGTAAAGAGATATTGCAGAATGTCGGCAGTTGTTTCTGTGATTGTAACTGCCAAGGCAATAATACCAATGATAAGTAGTGACTTACTCATAACTATCTTCGAGCTAGTACAAAATTTATCCAAAATGATCTATATCACAAATTTGCCGTTATTTATATACCTTCGTCGATAGTGAGAGAAAGATACGTATTTTTCTTTTTCTTTTCTACGTTATACTCGATAATATACAATAAAATATTTTATTTTAAGGTAAAAATATCACGAATAGGATAGAATCATTCATCCGTGTAAAACAAAATTTAGTTATGTAAACGTATTCATTCAAGTAACATCGTTTTTTTGTACATAAGAATACTCATATTTTACAAACTAATTTATTTGAATAAATTTTTTTGTCATTAACCGTCTATTTATATATGTATTCTGAAATGCTTCAAGTATTTTGCTTTCAAATAATATCAGTTTAATTCGATTTCTACTCCAAAATAGTGAGGAATTTCATACTTCCTTTTTCTTCGTATATATTTACTGACTTGTTTCGTTCTTTACCTTATGGAAAAATAAAGCTCACCTGTATATGGCTTGTTCTTCATTAAGGAAAATGGCCTTCATTCGATGAAAACATCGATTTGAATAAAAATCAAATAAACACATTAACTTCTATCCAAACAAATATAAGGAAAAATAAAATAGCGATGAAATTGCCCTAGTCAACATTTAGTAAAAGAGAGATTGTCGCGATAATAATAATCATTTTTTTTTCATATCTGATTTTCGAAGCAAAGAAGTAATCATAAACGTTACTTCCTTTGGTAAAAACCAAGGCATATCATAGTGATGTTATCATATTTTATGTCTACATGAGAGAGTAAAATATTTCAGGTTTTCTTTTTCTTGGACTGCTTTCGTCGAAAAGCACATTTGAAATAAACTAAGAAATTCAAATCAGTGCGTCGTTTTGAGTTGTTTATTTCGGCAGAATGTTCCCTCATTCGTTTCAACCAAATCAACAAACAGGAGCTCAGAGTTTCCCTCAAGGTTTGAGTAAACATAATTATCAACAACCCACATCAGATCCTCTTGAAGAATTTATTAATAGGCATGAAAGTAATGTTTCATTGAGCATTAAAATATTTTTATTAACATACAACTATTATTTATTTTTTCTAGTCAATCCGACGTTTGCTGCGAAATTACAAGGTCTGAGAGGATATGAAATTGTTTTTATCTGTGACGATTCAGGTTCCATGAATACTCCACTCAGTAAATGATTGATTTTCTTTCGAAAACTTCTTTGTTGATTCTTTGCAAAATTGCAGGTGATGTCGTTGGTCCATTTGAGAAACGACAAACTCGTTGTAAGTTTGTTTTAACTGATTTAAAATTGATATCATATATTTCTTGTTTATTACTAGGGGATGAATTAAAACATACAGTATCGATTGTAGTTGGTATAGCCACTGCTCTCGATCCGGATGGCGTTGATATTTATTTTTTAAATCGACAGCCAATATATAATGTAACTAAAATTGACCAAATAGCTCATGTGTTTGCTGCACCACCTGCTGGTAATGATGAAAAAAATGTTTTTCTTTGAATTAAAATCGTGTTATTTCAGGTGTAACCCCTCTAACGCCTACTTTGCAACAAGTTCTTCGCGAGAAACAAAATCAAATTAGAACAAGAAAATTATTGATCATTATTGCAACTGATGGCGAGCCAACAGATGCACAAGGTAACAAATCTATCAAAGAATTTCGACGCGTTCTTCAACATGAACGTGTACCAATCGAACGTATTCCAGTAACAATTATGGCTTGTACAGGTAGATATTCTTAATTGAATTTTAATACGTAAATACTGATTATTCACTTCATAAAGAAGATGATAAATGTGTGGAATATCTCAATAATTGGGATAAAGAACTTGATCATTTGGATGTTGTCGATGATTACAGAAGTGAAAAGAGTCAAATTCTCGCATGTCAAGGTCCAAACTTTCCATTTAGTTACGGAGATGTACGTCTTTTGCAGTTGTTGTTGTTGTTGTTGTTGAAAAATTCAATAAATTCTCTGTTTCAGTATATTGTCAAAATTCTTATGGGACCAATCGATGAATGGTTCGATAGTTTAGATGAAAGGCCAGTTTCATTGGATGATCATAAAAAAGCATCGAAAACCACTCGATCTTTGGAAAATACATACAAACCATCACGTTCGTGAATTAACTTTATTCTGTTGATTTATATTCTTTTTCATATTTTTATAGATTCTTCTCTACGATAATCGACAAGAAATATCTTCGTATTTTTCATAAATAAACAAAATATTTGTGCAAGTTTAACACATTTATTCTAAAGTCTATATATTTTTTTGACATAATATCAATAAACGGGAACTGCGCAGGAATACATAGAAAAAGAAGTGGGACATCGAACTACTGTTTTTTTTTGAAAAAAATGCTCTTTATATATACTAGGGTGAAATAAAAATATAACATCATGTCATTATGATTTAAGAACGGACTAGATTATAGATGGTTTTGACTGCACAGCCCATCATAGTGAAGAATCCAATGTAGGCAAATGCACCATATCGGCGTTTTTCTGGTTGACCACTAGCGTAACCCTATTGAAATCAATGATGCTGATGAGAAAAAGAAAAAGAATTGATTTTGGGAGATGTTTACTTGGAAATAAGCAAGACGTCCGAGTAACCAAATGGCTCCACCAATTGATGAAACAAGTGGATATTCAATGGATCCTAAACCTAGCATAAGAAGAAATGATGGATAATTTTCCAATGTATTTTGATGGCCACGTTGAATGCCTAAATATTCACATTGAATATTTCGTAAAAACAAAAAAATCTCTTCGAAATTCTATTTACAATTAAAAGCTTTAGCTTGAGGATTGGAATCAGGTGCGTAGAGTGCTGGATATTCGACATTGTATCTGAATTTAGAAGAAATAATCGAATTCGAACTGTAACGAAGAAAGATTCTTACCGTTTACGAGCTTTCATTACGTTAACACCCATATATTGTAAGACAACCCAAGATGATAAAGCAACACCGGCAGCATAGCCATGTTCTTTGGAAAGAACAAATGTGAAAAGTTTTGGTCCACTAAATTTCGAGTTCATTTTCGAATCGAATTCGCTTTTTCGTTGGTTAGTAATCTAATCTAGAACGATGTAATGGTAACTAAAGAATTGTTTTGGTTGTTTCATCATTCTTTTATTGTTGTTTTTCTCTTATTTGCATTACACATGTCGATAGAAGTTTAAGAAGAGAGAAAACAAAAGAAAAGAACGAATTACATGTTCGATTGCACATACACACACATATACCGATAGAGAACGAACGAACGAACGAACGAAATAAACATGACGACAAATAGAAAGAAGGTGTGGAGGGGTTGGTTTTAAATAAGAGGAAAAAAATCTTTAAATCGAGCTATTAATTTTTATTTGTATGTATATGGAATAGAGATGAGATAAATAATAATCAGAAATACAAACAGAGAGAGAGTGAGAGAAAAAATATAATATTTTATCGAATAATTGATGTGGAATGAGAGATTCAATTTAGAATTCTTGGCCCCAAAGAACTTTTAATACTCGAGCATGTTCACTTTTCAATTGTGGACCAAATAATGGATTCAATTGATGAAGATAGAAACATAACCAACTAAAAAAAGAAATTTGAATTGATTTTTAAATAAACAAATCATTTGTTCACGTACAATAGCCAACAACAGGCAGATGTTAACATCAACATCGTTTGTATAAGACTAAAATTCGATTGATTTTAATTTTTCTGAAATCTATATTTAACTTACCGTCGATTAGGTCCTTTTGGAATTAAAAACGGTAGAACAACACCAATTAAACCCCAGAAGATAGTGAAGACAATCACGGAAATACTCGATTTTTCCATGTTTTTCTGTCGAATAAACAAAAATCTAAAACAAGATTATCAGATAAAATTCACATAATATATTCCTTTTTCTTTTTCTTTCAAAACATATAGATAGCATATATTGCATTACACAAAAAAAATTGGAATAAGAAGATGTTCATTTTTTTCTTAGCAGTCGGTATAAAAACAAATCGGAATGAAAACAATCACATAAGCAAAAAGAAAGAAAAAAACACGAAAAGAATAGCGCTTAGTTATATTATCAAATCAAATTGACTAGCATTTATAAGCTCTCTCTCTCTCTTTCATTATACTTTCGAAACGGAAAAAAAAACATTTGTTCGTGAATAAGTTAGATATAGATTTTGTTTTTATTTAATATTCTCATTTGAAATCTATTGAATCAATTATGTTTTCGATAAAAAATAAGCCGATTGTTTAATCCAGTTGGGCGCCAGCAACTTCTTCGAGTTGTGCAAGAAATCGTGAGACTCGTGCATTATCCTCAGCTTGTCGTGCGACTTCAATAAGATCCAACAATGCTTTGATACCAATCCAAACTCTACGAAAAACAATGAATATTTGTCAACTTCAATTGACAAGAAAAAACAAAACAAACGATTACTTTTTATGTTTTAATTTCTTTTCGAGATATTTGAGTTCTTCATCGTTAAATGAATGATCGATTTCATTTAAAACGTGAAGAATATGTTCACCTGTTGTCATATTCGATAAGTGAATGACTTTCGAAAATGAGGATAAAAGACCCAATTGCTCGAGAATATCACGATATGTCGCTGTAGCAATGATTAGCAATTTTCGACCTTTAGGTGGAGCTTGTTTAAATAATAATTTCAATGTTTGTAGAACACTATTCGAGTAACGTGGACCGACAGGAGCGTATTCAAGTAAACTTTCGAGTTCATCAACAACGACACCTGAAGAAAAAGAAAAGTTTCATCTTGATTTTTTATTTTTGAGAATAAGAAATGCGAATATTTACAAGATAATGACGATTTATGTGCATCTTCGAAGACCTTTTTCAATTGTTGACATTTAGCCGATTCCGAGAAGCCGAGCATTGTTTGTGCGGTACAGAATTTCAAATAAGGAAATTTCGATAATAGAGCAATGTGAGCAGCTAAAGCCGTTTTGCCACTATTCGGTGGACCTGAAACACGAAAGAGTTTGACGAATTTTAATTGAGTTCATTCAATTCGAACCTTCGATTAAAATTGAAACTAATGGTGTCATTTCACTTTTAATTGTCTGACGAATACGTAGTTGACCTTCTTCAAGTACATCAGTAACTGGTTGTCCCCAAGTAATAATTCCATTTGCAATATAGGAGTCGAATTCATCTTTGCTAATGCCAAATGCCTAACAAACAATCCGAATAACAAAATCAAAAATAATTTTAAAAAAAAACGTCATACAGGTTTAATATCATTTTCAAGTGCATGAATAAAATCTGCTCGGCAGACAACAAAATTATCTGCTGCATTCGGATCGATTTCAACACGTTTGCCAGCCTAAAATCAATCAATTCATTGCACGTTTTCGTTTGACAACAAACGCATTTTACTTTAATATGTCTGTTCATTGCAAACGATGCTGCCGCTCGTACTAAACCTTCGATTTCAGCACCACTGAAGTTTCTTGTCATTTCACTGAATTCTTCCAAACTAACATCAGAACTCAATTTCTTATGTTCACGTAAACGAGCCGTATGAATATTCAAAATCTGTAAACGACCATTCTGATCCGGTAGACCGATTTCAATTTGTACTTCAAGTCGACCAGGTCGTAACAAAGCTTCATCGATCATATCACGACGATTGGTCATGCCGATAATTAAAATATTATTCAATTGATCAACACCATCGATTTTCGATAACAATTGATTGACAACTGTATCGTGAACGCCGGCACCACTTGCCTAAGAACAACAAAAACTGAACTTGAAATTCGAGACAAAAACAACGTACCACTGAACCACGAGATTTACAGATGGCATCGATTTCATCGAAGATGATGATATGTAAACCACTATTAGGTCCAAGCTAAACAGACGAAGGGAAATTTTAACTCTAGAAGGATCAGGCAAATGAACATACGCGTCTTTCTTCTTCTTCAGCTTCGGCAAATAATTTACGAATATTTGCTTCGGATTCTCCAACGTATTTATCGAGAATCTGTGGTCCATTGACAATTTTCGGTTCACGAGCATTTAACATTTTACCGATTTGTCTGAAAATCAACATTGATATTTCGTTTTCACCCAACATAAGACTTAACCTACCGTGCCATCAATGTTTTGCCAGTACCAGGAGGTCCGTATAATAGAATACCTCGACAATGTTTCATACCTAATTGATAGACAACTTCAGGTGGAAAAACTCGCGATGCAAATGCTCGTCGAAATATTGCATTGAATTCCGTATCGAGACCACCGATTCCCATGGTTTTAAAATCGAAATCCGGATTGATTATTGAAACAAATTGAGTTTTTCTATTCGAAATTCGATTTTAGTTGTTCAGTTTCATCGGGATAGAATGTTAATTACCCTTTTGATTTTCCTGATAAAGTTATTGCCGCACCTTCGGCTTGTTCGAAGACAATCATTGTATTTGCAAGTGTAACACCTAGTGGAATTTTACAAGATTTCGAACTTTGACCACGAGCTAATGCCGATAGATCAGCAGCTTAATTAACAAAGAAACATTGTTTTTCGTTCGATTTAACATCGGAAAAATGCATACCTTCGATTTCTTTGACAGTTAATGATAATGTTTTTTTATCAGAAAATTGAAATGGTAACTAAATTAACGATGAACATGATTAGTTATCAACTCTAGAGATGATACAAAAGTACATACAGTTTGTCCAATAGCAAAAGCATGATCATTAAATTGTTGAAGAAATTCTACAGCCATTTTATCAGTATCAAATGGATCAGGAGTGGTACTAAACGTTAAAATTCATTGCAAACAAAAAAAAACACACAATGATTTGTGAAAGTGTTACTTTTTCTTATTGAGAAAATCAACATCGAGAACAAGTGTCGTTATTGATTGACGACTTTTATCGAATGCATAAGGTCGAACTTGATACGGTCGATCAAGTTCAATACCAGCCCATCGACGCTACAAAAATAATATTCAGATCAACAGAAATGAGATCAAAAATATGCTCGTACTTGCAACGTATTAAAACCGATTTTACCCGATGGTAATGCAGGGTATGGTTTTATAGTAAACACATATTTTGATGTTGATACTGATGAAATCAATTCCACATGTCTATTCACAACAAAAATTCGATTGTAATTCTTTTATTTGAGATAATTACCTCACGCGTTGTGGGTCGATATTATTCGGATTTATAATCGCACAATTTGTGTAGGATAATTCATCTGTAGGACATTTCGTAGCTGCGAGTTGAATAGCTTGAGTAGCCATTTTATCTGAAAATAAATATGAATTCTATGTATATTTTATCTCGAGTTTTTTGTTTCATTGATAGGACAGAAGAAAAAGATCACACTGCTTATCTGTATATTTTTGTTTTGTTATTCATTCTCAAATCTTATTCTCAGATAAAAAGAAAACAAAATTCAGATGGTTAGGGACAATTGTCTACCATTTGAGTATTGTTTTGTTTGAGATATCGACGACGTTGTTGGTCGTGATTGTTGAGATTCGAAGTTTACTGTTGATGGATCATCGTCAGCAATTTGATTATATGCTGTTGTCGTTTTATCACGTATCCACAAGAACATTTTTCAAATTCTACAATTGACAATACAACAGCCATTTTATATGTTGACTAGTTCTGTCCTTCATCCACGTCTACAAATGACTCATCGAAAATAAAACACGAGTTGACGCTATGATTCATCGCTATTGCGACGTGGTTAAGTTATTCCTGATTTTTACAATTCATCTAAAATAGAAAATCAAGATCCTTATTAATAAAAAAAAACAACAACACCAGAGAAAATGTTTGACTAAAACAAAGCAACAATTTTTATAACTTAGCGCGAAGATTTGTTGATGTTAATGGAAAGATTTTTCTCAACACAAATTGAATATCGGCTATGTTACTGGTTTTTTGATTTAATACACGCAGTGCATTATTAATCACATTCGATGATGATGCTAAAATACTACTGATATTAAGCGGATCGAGTTTCGTTAGGAGCTGTTTTTGATAAAGCTTTATAATTGTTGAAAGATTGCTTTCAGCAACTGTATTTTCTTGTTCATAAATGGTTAAATAAGCTCGAGCATATTGTTCGAATGGTTGAACAATTAAAGATATTTGTTGAGAATAATTCGGATTGATTTGAAATGTTTGTTTATCATCATTTGAAAGAATATAACTTTGATTTAGCCAATAATTGAGATATTTATCGAAATGTTTGTCATTTAGAGTATCCTGCGGAGACTCATCATAGACAAATTCATAGGCAAATAAATGAATGAGAAAATGATAGAACATTTTCAATTGTTCGTACGAGATTGATGACTAAAATCGAAATGATTAGTTTTATTTTGAAAAAAAAAGAGAAAATGAGTTTTCTACTTGACAATTTTGTCGACAAATAAGAAGAATAAACGATGGTTTAGCAAATAAATGTAAACACGTATTTCGATACATGATTAATTTCATTATGAGAGCTGAATCATTTAACTTATCACCGGTTACTTTCAAAGTTAATTGTTGATGTTGATCGAATGTTAACAGATCTGAATAGAGTGCAACTAGTCGTTGTTTCAATATACTTTCATTATTATCAACAGGCCAAGAGATTTGATAATCAGTGGAAAAATGTTGAGGTACATCAAGATGTTCAGTAAATAGGATTTGTTTATTTCGAACGATTTGTTCGACCGTTAGAGATTGATTTTGATTATTAAGAAATGACCAAGCTATGAGTGTTATTGGATAGATCACAGTTAAACGTTGTTGTTCGTTAATAATTCGATAGGAGATTTCATTTAGAAATTCTTCTTCATTTTGATTGAAAACACTTTGTTGACAAATAAATCTCGGTTCGATTCCACGCGGAATAATTCGTTCGAATTGATGATTTGTTCGATTTTCACTTTGATTTCGAAATTGTTCATAAACATCATGAACATGTATCGGTTCGCCAAACCGAACAATCATCGAACCAAATGATTTCTTCAAGATTTGTGTCGCTTTCAAAAGGCCACTCTTCGATTCTTTCGGTTTCGGTATGCCTAACAATTCATTCGCATGCAGATTATCTTCTAAAACTTTCTCGTAATTGATATTTATTGGAATGAGAATAAGATTATCGATTTGTCGACGAAAATAACATTCTATGCACGATTTTAACATGCCCTGCCGTGCTGGTAGAAGACTTTTTAACGTTCGTGAACGTGCACCTTCGATAAAGAATTCAATCGGATAATCTCCGTGAACAAGATGAGTTTTAACAAATTCATCGAATATTGTCCAATAGAGCAGATCCGAACGAAACGAACGACGAATAAAAAAAGCACCACTATTTCGAAGTAGATTTGCGAGCAAACCTAACCCGAGAAAATCTTCAGCAGCAGCTATGCATGGCAATGGAAGATTGTATTCAAAACATAGATATGTTAGAATAATAAAATCCATGTAACTTCGATGTGTTGGAAGGTAAACGATGCGTGGAGATGTTAGATAATGTTTAGTTAACAAAGGTGATGAAGAAAAATTCGGCTCAGCATTTGTTGACGATGCTGATGAACGTGAAAATGTATTGAGAATGGCGAATAATGTCGAAGAAATAGTTATGGGTGATGATGGAGTTGTGACTGGTGTTGAATTGATTGGTGTTAAATTGTATAATTGATAGAGATTATCGATACCTTTTCGATCGATATAAATATTTTCGTAGAGTTGATTGAGAATTTTAGCAAAGATAAACGCGAGAAATCTCACAGAACGCATATTTAATTGATGAGACATTTGCTGAAGAATACTTTTCGCTTGATCAACTGCATTGGTTTCATTATCCAATGATTCGATCGTAAATTTCAATGGTAAACTATTCAAAACATCGTTTTTTATTTGTTCAGATGAACGTGGCAGATTTTGATAGTGTACCGGTGTTAGAATCGATGATATTTGAGTGTTTTTATTAATCAATTGTTTCGATATAATCGATTGCTCTTTATTATCAAAAACTGGATGATGCCATGATTTCAATGACCAAAGAATATCACTTGCTTGCCGATGACATTGAACTAAATCATCGAATTCTTGAGAATTGAAAGCTGACATTTTATAGGATTATCTATCTAGAATATTTAAAAAAAATAGATATTTTTTTTTATTTGTTTTATTTATCTTTCCATAATTGTTCAAGTCTATTATCCGAAATCGATTCAAGACAAGTTTGAACATACGAACGAATCTCGTTTTGAATCGATTCACGATCTCTCATATGATTTTCTTTATCCTCAATGACATTGATATCTTTCCATTGACGTGACGATGTTCGAAATTGTTCGAAAAATGATTCGACTTTCTCTTGAAATTGCTTCGTTTCATAACGTTCATCACCGGTATATTCGAGCGCATTTGACTGTTGATTTCGATGAAAATAAAGAACAAGATCCGGTTTAATCAAACCAACATCACACGATTGACACCACGAATGATCGAGACCTTTAGCTTGACTAAACGCGACACCTGAATACGCATAACGATCGACAATTAACGTGCAACCTTGAAGAAGTTTAGCACGCATGGCATCGATATTCTCCCATCGATTTGCTGAGAAGAGAAGATGGATTGTATGATCATTGAGTTCGAGTTTTCGTTGCAAATAATCATCGATTAATTTTCCGATTTGTGTTGTTCGATCTGGAAATGCTAAACGTTCACAAGCGAGTCCACAATCGTTGACAAGATGTTCGTACAAAAGTTTGCTTTGCGTTGTCTTGCCAATTCGATCGAGACCTTCGAAAATAATCAAAGCACCACGTTTTGTCGACACCATTTTGTTATCTGACTTCAATCTAAAATACACACACACAGAAAAGAATTATTCAATTCATTCCAGAATTTGTTCTCATAATTACTGTTTTATTGGACAAAAGAGAAGATGAAGAAGAAAAAGCAAAAAAAAACTACATTACTCTACTACGAAATACTAGACAAAAAAAAGAAAGAAAGGACATTATTGATTTAAATTTTGGTTGTTATTCGTGCTTGAACTAAGTTTTCTTTCAAACGTTCTAAATCCAATTGTCGAAAATGAACATAATCATCGTTCTGACTCAATTGATCTTGCAATTGTTGAATATCACGTTCCAATTGTTTACGTAATTGTAAACGTTGTTTATTCAGCTCGAGTTTATCTTCACGATCGTTGGCACGTTGAACAGCCGTTTCTTTTTGTTCGAGTTCTTTGAACATATTCAAACGTTGTCGATAGTAATTCTCCAACGATTCTAATTGATTTTGATAACGTTGACGAAAGAGAGCATTGTATTCTTGTTTGTATTTTTTCATTTCGAGTAAACGTTCGCGTTGAATACGAATCGAATCTTTATACGCTTGTTTCAACACGAGTTCTTCGTTGGTACGTTTTTGAAGCAAACGTTTACGTTGATCGAGACAATATTCTTGAAAATATCGACGAACACGAGCTTGTTGAATGCGTTGATCGCGAATTTTCGATTTCAATATTCGTTCAGCCGATTGTTTCAACTGAATATCTTGCTGTCGTTGAAGAGTACCTAAATCTCGTCGAAGAATTTCCGTCATTTGATCGTGTTTTAACTTGGCTTCGTCAAGATCATTGAGTGTTCCTTGTTGAGAATTTAATAATTCCATTCGTGATTTAAAAACATTGTCGATATGTTTACTAAATTGTTCGTTTAATTTCGTTTGCATTTCTGTTGAAACATAAATGCCTGGAAATTGTTCGTTTAAAACCTCGACCATATCATGTTCATTTCCGAGTAGAAGTCGATGTTTTCGTGTTCGTTGAACATGTGCGATTGGTTCTGAGTCGTTAAAGTCGTGTTTGTGTACGACTGGTCGAACGTTGAGAGCGTTCGATGACGAACGAAGAAAACCTTTTTTCAATGAATTATTTTGTCGATGTTTTGATGAAGTTGAGTGTGAACGACGTAGAGGCTCGTTGATACGAAGTGTTGAGGTGTCAATCTCGTGGTGTTGCATGTCAAGACGTTCTTTATTCGTTTGTAATAAAGTTTTTGTTGATTTGTAATCATCGAGATCGTCGTTGAAATGTTGCTCGAGAAAATGATTGAGATTGGTTTTGAGATTGTATTGTTCTTGAAGTTGAGCACGAATTTGATAGAATTCATCGCTATGATTCAAACGATTACGACCGATTGTCGTCGTAGTTGTGTTTGAAATCGAATCCTGATATTTGGGTTTCAATTGTTGTTGTTGTTGTTGTTTATCTTCTTTGGATTTGTCATTGAGAATCAAAGCGAGATCATCTTCGATATCACCTTCGATTTTCGTATTATCAATTGTGAATGTTTCATTCTCTTTTTGATCGGTTTTCTTCTCAGCTTTGAGATCATTTAATAACAAACGTAAATCTGACGTTACTGTGGACGGAGTATCGAGAGATTGAGACATTCGCGAGAGATTCAATGCCTCCGAAGACATTTGTACAGTTTTTTCAAAACGATGTAATAACGATTGATATTTCTCTTGAAGATCTTCGACAAGAGGATCTTGTTTTTGACGCGCTGGAGAATTGGACGGAGATACAATTGGACTTATTTCTGTATAAACAAGACTATCAGGCGCAGCTAGATCTTGACCGAATGCTCGTCGTCGATCAGCTAGTTGAGCTATCTGAGCGCCGAGTGATGACGGCGGAACACTCGATCGATCTGAAGCAAGTGGCGCGCCAGTAGGAGCTCGAAGTTGTCGAACTAAACAGGAAAGACAATCGATACGCAAATTCTTCAAACTCAAACAAACAAACCTAATTCAACACCTTCGTCTTTGTCATTTTTAATCCAATGATAAACATCAGTTAGTATTTCAAGTAAATCCTCCATCGAATACAAATCTCCATTGGCGACTTGTTCGCCTGAGATATGTGAAAGATCGAATTCGACCGTGTCGAAACATAGAGCATTTATCACACATTGAATATTATGAATTTCATCGGCAAGATTCCGAACAGGTGTGCGAACATCTATTGTCAAGAAAAGATCGTTCATCAAAATGAACATAGGAAATCTACGAAACACAAACCGTTTAATCGACATGAACAGATGTGTTCATAGATTGGAATGAGTACTGGACTGGCAAATTCATTGACCGAACGAATACGACGATCAATACCAAGAGATTCGAGAAGATAATTTGTTCCTCGAACAATATCTGAAATATTTCGATTAAATTCACCCTCAAATCGAACTTCGTTTTTTGAGCATACCGATTCGTTCCGGTGGTGGTTCGATATAAGGTTCTTGAACCATCGTTTCTTCTATCTAGAATACATATTATATGCAATTTGAATAGAAAAAAAGCAAAATTCATTTAATAATAATAATAATAATATGTATACAATGGATAAAAAAAGCATAATAAGTTCTTTTTTGCCATCATCGTCTCTTTTTCCTATATATATATATATATATATGATTAATATTTATACAGAGTGTATTTGTGCACGTAGAATATAAATGAGTGAGTATTTGGTACGGTCAATATCACTAGCAAGCACGGAAGAACAGAAAAACAAAAACGAACTGAGAGAGCAAAAGACGTGTTGCTAGAAAAACGAAAACCCAAAAGGAGAAAACCGGAAGAAATCAAAGGAAAAAAATGAAATGCAGTATATGAGAATCATAATGTTGAGAGAAAGAGAAAGAAAGATTTGTTCTATACAAAAATATATATGTATATGTGGATTATCCTCGAACGAGACTGTTCAGCACGAGGATTAAAAGAAAAGCTACTGTTCTCGCGAGTCATTCACGCGCGATAAGGAAAATAAACAAGACAACAAGCTCGAGTTGAGTGGCAAATACACACACACACACACACAGAAAAAACAAAACGAACACGGAGGGGGAAATGAATTCGAGTGAATTTATTTGTTGTTTTGCTTCTTATCAGTGAGTACAAAAATAAGGAACGGAGAAAAAAACAAAACAGAACATTGATGATTTCGATTCAATCAGATTTTGGGTAATTTCGGCGCTGTTACCAACGGATTATTACGTTCGATTAAACGTTTGCCTTCAGCTTTGTAATCGAATGCACAAGCGTGCGCTTCGGGATATCGATGTTCGCTACAAAACGAACTTCCACATCTAATCGAGAAGAAGAAAAACAAAAACGTTTTAGTTGAACAAGGAAAATCAGAATTTTCGTTTTCATGCCTGCATTGATAGGTCGTAGCGAGACCAGTTTTCTTTTTACATAGGAAACATTTCGATGTCGATTTACGATTACCGATGACTGGCGGTAGTTTATTCGAGTTATAAATGGTCGCTGTATTCGATTGAAGACTACTGCTCACTGTTGACGGATTGTTACTTGTGGGATTCGACCAGGGCGTTGTCAATTTCGTGTCCAACTAGAACAAATCGATGAATTTTCGATCGAAAATGTTTGATTTTGTTTTTACTTTATAACGTTCTTCGATGACGACATCACGTGATGATTGCTTGTAACCTGTTTTTATAGATGTTGTGTCTTTGGATGCAGTTGTCAGTAGTGAAACAAGATGTTTGCCAACACCACGTGACGTATCGACTGGTTCAATCGTTGCATTTTGCCTAAGTAAAGCTGTGACGGCCTTTGGTCCAATTGTTTCTACAGAATTCAATCGGTGAATGAAACACGATTTCGAAATAATAAAAACAAACGACTTACCAATAGTTACTTTAGTATTATCTAATGGATTAAGAGATGATGACGATGAAGTTGAAGGTGGAGGTGGAACGGTACTACTTGTTGCACCAGTCGATTTCGAATCTTGTTGTTTTTTCGGTGGCGGTAGGACTGTAGTCGTCGACGACTGTTGTTTACTTGGCGTTTTTAATAATTCAATAGGTTTATTAATCATTAAGTAATCATTCAATGAATCTGGTGTATTATTATTATTATTATTCGTACTTGTGGGCTCATTCGACGTATTTGTTGCTGTTAAATGTACATTCGCTGGAATACGACGATATTTTGATAAAGACAAAGGAATTAACGGTCTCGGCGATGGTTTCATTGTTTGCTGATCGGTATTCAACGGTTTATGGCGATGATAGAATTGTTGTGTTGTCGATGGTAATGTTGATTTTTTCACAACACTCGGAAATGTCGGCACAGGCGTCACAACAGTCGTACTTGTCGAACTATTCCGATGACGAAATAACATCGATTGACTTGTTGATGTCCGTTCTCCACTAGTAAATTCATCGCCAATAATCAATTGATCATCATCATCCGTCCACATTGGTTTGCTCAATGATGTGTCATTTCGACTTTGTATTTCGCCTGTTTGTTTTCGATAGGATTCAGGTTTCGAAGTTGCACTTATGAGTCCGTTGGTTGGCGAAAGAATATCATCG
>Ga0209952_1001708_pt1 | contig 17875 bp, 23 predicted proteins | sample ThiBiot_750_biof_2_FD_183951 | JGI IMG/M metagenome (GOLD analysis project Ga0209952, IMG submission 183951) | Wastewater bioreactor microbial communities from Cape Town, South Africa - Thiocy_cont_750_biof (SPAdes) | ecosystem: Engineered > Bioreactor > Thiocyanate-remediating >...
CATATAGCTACAAAAGAAAGTATCTATTCATTTGTTGATCTATTTTTGAAAATAAATAATCTTACGTGTTTCACAAATTGCTCCCGTCCAATCCATTGTATAACATGAACAGTTATTCGGTGCACTCTATTTTAAATGAATCAAATTGTTTTTTCTCGGAAAACAACGATTGTCAAAAACATACACAATAGCCACCGTTTACACATTGTGGCGAACATATTGCTGTTTGACAGACAGAACCATTCCAACCTGATGCACATGTACAAGTATTTGGTGCTGAACATGTTCCGTTATTCAAACAAGGTGAAGTACAAATAGCTACATAAATTCAATTGATGAGTGTTTTCAAATTGGATTCAGTCTACTTACGTTCTGTGCATGTTGGACCTTTGTACGAAGACGTGCATGTACAATTCGATGGTGCCGTCTACGACAAACTTTCGAGTTGTTTGAAGACGAGACAAAAAAAATCCAAAAATCGAACTTACACAAGTACCACCATTTTTGACAGGGCGAAAGACAAATTGCTGAAGAAACAAAGATTGATTAAAAGCATTAGTGATGCAAGAGACAATGACATACGATATTGACAAATACTTCCATTGTAACCAGTCGTACAATTGCATGTATTTGGAGCAATACAAGTTGATCCATGTTGACATTTCGAAGAGCAAATCGCTGAAATAGAGATTTTCCTTAGAATTTAAAAGTCAAATAGTCGTAAGTTACGTTGATCGCAAACAGTTCCATTCCAACCGGCAGAGCAATTGCAAACATCAGGACGAACACATTGTCCGTTGATACACGGTGACGTACAGATAGCTATTTTACAAAACAAAACATCTCAATGAATATATTTACAACAACAACAAAAAAACTAATCTTACGAATGTCACATATAGCACCATTCCAACCCGATAGACACCTTCAATTTCGATATAAAAATGTGCGTGAATAATATCGAAAACTTAGAAACTCCTACGTGCAATTGTTGACTGAAGTACAAAATCCATTAACACACTCGGGTGTACATGATGCTGAAATCAAATAAATCAGTAATAACAATAGTTTTCATTTGCAATCGTGATAAATACTAACGTCGATCGCAAGTACCACCAGTATACCCTGGAATACAACTACAAATCCGATCATTATTAATCAAGCAAAAAGAAACAACATTGTCAACATTCACCTGCAGTAATTCGGTTGAGTACAGTTCCCATTGACACATAGAGGTAAACAGATTGCTAATTCAATTCAGTTCAACGAATAACTAAACATAAAAAATTCTACCTTGATCACAAGAAGTTCCTGTCCATCCAGCATGACAAGCACAAGCACAATTATTTGGCTCTGTACATAAACCATGAATACACGATGAATTACAGATTGCTAAATGAAAATTCGTTCGATAGAAATTACAAACAAATATTTTACTTTTTTCACAACGATCTCCTTCGAAACCTGTTCGACAGACACATGTATTATTTGCTAAACATTGTGCGCCATTCCAACATCTAGGCTTGCAAACGACACCTACGTTAGTATTTTTTTAAAAAACTGTATTTTCAAAGATAAAAATGAATTTACTTTCAGTAGTACGAAGTTGCAATAGATATGGAGGCAAAACAATGCCAATTGTAGCAAGAGCAAGAAGAAAAATAGGTGTTCCAATGAGAAAAACAACTGGAGATAGTTTAACTGTAGGAGCTGCGAGAAATTTAGTTGTTGTTACAACTTCAGTTGTTCGTCTGGTAATAAAATGCTAAACTATAATAAAATCACTTCGTAGAAAGTTTCTCTTACGAAATTGTTGTCGTAAAAGATTCCGAAACGAATTCTGTTCGTGTAATTTTCGATTCAACCGATGGTATTTCAGTAATATTATCTACATTCTGATGAAATGTGACAACTGGACTTTTAATTGTTGATTCGGCTGCCAATATTTTCGGATCTCGAGCAAGTACTAATGAGCGTAGAACGTTCTGACGAGTTCCATTTATTGGAAGATCTATCTTTGCGGACATATCGTTTATATTGACAATTGTATAAAAATGATCTTTGTGACACTGTTTTTTCTTTTATTTTAGTTATTGAAACGGGGCTTATTTTTTTCTTTTGCAGACAGAATAATTATTTTTCAGGGCAAAGGCGTCGATGGAAAACAAAAGTATTACGAACTTTGTTTTAATGGATGTCGAGAAAAAGAAAAAAAACGAAAAAAGGGAATTATTTGTTTTAGCATAGTAAAAAGAAAAAAAATTGGTTCGATCGAAATTTAAGTGTTTCAAGTAAGTTTCGTTTGCGCTCACTCATCAAAGGAGGTACCTCAAAAAGGGAGAGAGAGAGAGAAGCTTTCGATTATTCTACTTATGATAAAAATTGGAGTGTTCCAATTCAACGAAGTATTTTTAATAATAAAAAAGTGCATCTGTTTTCTTTAATTTTCGAATCAAAAGATAATTAAAAATCACCTACTTATTTCCATGTAACAGATTGTTTCATTCGATCACATAGAATATATACTCGTATGAATATCGATTAGTATCATTTGGAGAAAAAAAAATCATTAAACATGCGTTTATTCTTGGCATTTATTTACTTTTTGGGTTTAATCATGGTATTAAATGGTCGACCATTCGTACGAAAAAATCGAGTCTTAGGACAAAGTGTGTTAAACACCCTCAATGAACAAGGTTCAACGGGAAATGTTGATGATGCTGGAAATACAGCATTAGTTCGTGCAGTACGACGAAAACGTGCTTTTCAACATGGTTTTAATAAGGTCTAATATCGATTTATTTATTCATATTTTCGCTTTTGAATTGAAAATAAATATATGAAAAAAAGAAAAACGATTAAACAAAAATCGTATTTGTTGCAACATGATAATCATGTGCTGTATGTTCACTAGTTGTATGTGACGAACGAATACTTCCATTGAAATGACTCTTTGCTGTTACTGTTGTTGTTGATGGTAATGACGGATCTTGATGCGAACTATGAAGATTCGTAATGTAAGGTGGGCGAACAACTTTGAGAAGATTTTGAAAACGTTCCGGAGATGTTTCGTGAAAGCTCGTTTTCGTTGATATATGACGAGCTGAATCGTAGGCATCGAATGCTGTATTTCCATTAAATGGACTTTTCGAATTGAAATGTATGATATAATTTCGTTTGGAATGTTTCGTTGGCGAAAGACCTGTCATTGGTCGATTTTCGAAATTTTGATTCGATGGATCATGAGGATTTTCATCGACGGAATGATTTCGAACGATGGCATTTTTTAATGAAGCTGATCGACGTGAACTTGTAGTCGTTGTTGTTGTTGTTGTTTGAGTGTTGATTTGTTTCGAACGAATACGAATGGGCGACATAAACTGTTGACGAAGTGAAATCGAACGAAGATTCGAACGTTGTCGACTTGCTGTTGATGAACTAATTGAACTTGAATTGAGAAATGAATTCGCTGTAAAATCATTCGGTTCAACTGAATCAGCTAGATTGACTATTGGACGAATGCCACCAGCTCGTGTACTTTCACGAGAAATTTCCGTCGATGAATTAATCGGATTTTCGGCAGCTGCTGACTCAGGAAATTGATAGAATGTCTTTTCACGTTGTATGACGAGTCTTTCGTGTGCTGATGATGTGTCATTTGGTAGTGTTTGATTGAGTATATCAGGTAAATGTGTGATACGCGATGTATGTGCACGTGGTGACGGCATTAATTGTTGTTTTCGAATGTTTAATTCATGTTCGACAGGTTGTTGTCGAGATAATGGTCGATAGGGTGTATAAAGTGATTGAGATTGTTGAATTGATGGTGGTGATACTTGAGTATTAAGTATGACTGATGCTAGTTTCTTTGCTGATCGATGTCGATGTCGACGATTTGTTGATAATGGTGATTGATACGTACTATCGTCAGGTTCATCGAAGAATTGTATTTTCTTAAATTCAGAAAAGGAAACACGTGGTCGACGAACTTCATGATGTTGTTCGATAGCTTGCGGAGAAGGTAAAGATTCTTCTTCATTTCTCAAGTCATCTGTAACTGATGGTTTCATACTAAATGCTGAACTGACCGAACCATGATGAGATAATGCTGTGCCTCTAACAACAACAACAAAAATCACAATCGAAAATGACCTCATTTAGTGTGTTTATTTACTTAATTAAACCAGGCAGTGATTTGACTTTTCTAATTTGCCTATCAACGAATAATTTTTTGGGTAAATCAGGTTTGTCAATTTTTTGCTGTTGATTAGCCATGGTGAATGGCATCGAATTAGGCGATGAGACAATTTCAGGTATAGGACTTGTCATTGTTTTCGTTCGATTGTCAGATGTTATTTGAGGGTGAACGTCTGTTGACAAGCTAACTCCATTAACATGTAACCAAGCCGAGACCGACATGCTTTAGATGAGTATGTTCGACAAATATTACCTTTTGAAAAACAACATCTAGTTAGTGCAAGTGATTGCCCTGTTTTAAACGTTTTCATTTTCTTCTTTTTTTCTTCTCTTTATTTTTTTTTATTATTATTATTTTGAGAAAAGAAAAACGTCTTATTATTGGTGATGAGAAAGAATATTATACATGTGTACTCAAATGAATTTAAAAAAAGAAGAAACAGAAGGAGAGAAAAAGAAACGAAAATGAATTAAAACGAAATATAGAAAAAACATCATGACACACTTCAAAATTCAACAATTTCTCGTCCTTTCTGTCTGTTTCTCAATTCTTTCTCATCTATCAAAGTAATATATTCTATTTATTAAAGATCAATTTCATACATGTATATGAACTGTTTTTTTTTTGTCTTCTAAGCAGAAAATAAAATAAGAGATGAAAAATCGAAATCTGTTAATTGTATGCCGAAAATTTTTGACGGCCATGTTGAGGGCAATAAGGTCGATTATTTTTCACCACAAATCCTTGACCATCCAGACTTGTTTGACATGCCTAGAGGAACAAATTTGTTTTTTGTTTTTTTACAAATAAAACAAAAACATCGAACATACAGAACAACAGAAACATTCGGCATGATAAATTCCACCTAGAGCTTCGAGATATTTATCTCCTGGTTCAATGGGAAACTCGCAACTCGTGCATTTCGATTGAAACATTCGTCGAAAATCTATTAAATATTACCAAAATTAGCAATAATCAAGAGAAAACAAAAGCATTATTAACCATCGCTACAGTAGGGTTGACCTTCTTCAACATGAAACGATCCTGAACCGATCGATTTTTTGCATGCTGTACAAAGAAAACATTGTGGATGCCATGTTTTCTCTAACGCATGTACGCATTCCTTGAAATTCGTATGTAAAAACAAAAAGTAAGAATTCAGATTTTCGATGCAGAAAAATATTACTTTCAAAATTTTCTCCGAACATTTGGCACAATTGGGTGCAAGAAATTGTTCGAAATCGTTTTCACAATATAATTTACCATTTTCTTCAACAAAACCACAATCCGTAAGATTAATCGAACAATTCGAACATGTAAAATGATTGACACAATAACAGTGACCAATAGCCGATATAAACGGACCTCTGAAACAATGAAATCATTGTTTGTATTTTTATTTCAAAGAACAGTTCAAATACCGAATGTGAACTCCGCATGCGTAACATTGAGCTACTTGATTTGCATTCTCATTTCGATTTAATGAAGCCGTGCCTTTCTTAATCGTACGATTGCCTAAATTCGATCCTCCTTGTTGTGGTTTATTTGAATTCAATGTTGGTTTAGGTGTCGGAGGATTGAAAGGAACAGATTGTGCTGGTTGAGAATAATTTTTAACAGGAGCTGGCTTAGGCATTGATTTAACGGGTGTTGGTTGAAATTCATTCGAACTGAAATTTATAATTAATAATTAGGAAATTATTATTTTTAAAAACAAATTTAATTTACTGAATAGGTTGTTGTATTTTTTGATTTGATGACATATTAATACTTATGAAAAAACAAATATGAAATCGAAATAAATATTTGTTTAGTCTACCTTTTAAGAGTACGTGCCAATGTGTCATTGATATTATCAGCTGAATAGAGACCGATTGGGGTGTTATAAGCTTGACTTGATATAACTTTATCATCGGATATTGGTATGACGATCTAGTTTATTTAATAGAATTTCGATTTGATTTTTTAAAAATGTATATATACTTGAGGAGATTGAGGTACCAATGTTGGTGGATAAGCTGAAAAATCGACTTGATTGTTGTAATCCGAACTTGTTGGTGGAGAACCACTGAAACAAACAAAATGTTAACAAATCTCTACGAAATTTGATCTACAGTTAACAAACCGTTGTAAAGTTAAATCAAGAAAATTATTTTGTCGTTTGATATGTTCTTGAGCTTCTTTATGTGGAAGAAATTCAGTTGAAATCTGTCCAATACGAAGAATATAATCATTGCTTTGCATTCCACTTCGTTCAGCTAAACTATTCGGATTAACAGCTTGAATTTGTAATGGTGCACCATAATCTCTTCCTCCTGAATATACGTAAAGAAAACGAACCAGTCAGTCAATCATTTCATTTACCTTGCATTCGAAATCCCCATGAAACATTATTTGAATCACGTTGAATTCTAACATTAAACATTGTATACGACGGCATTTCCAAGTTCTTTTTTCGGTCTTCTATTTTTTGTTATGTCGATCGATATACCAAAGATCTTAACATATATATATATATATGTATGTATTAATAATAGAAAATACATCAATTCCTTATCCAAGAACTCACTGCGATCCTGATTAGGCGAAAAAATATCACAGCAGAAAGAAGTAGAAGTAGGAGAAAAAGAAGAAGAAGAAGAAGAAAAAAGAATCAATCAATCAATCTATCTTTAGGATATATTCCGACAGTCGGATATGCAAAAAATTTCTCTCAACAGAACAATCGTTGTTTTAGACCGGATTTTTGAGAAAATAGATATTTATTTGATCGGTATGTAATGATCAAGTCTAATAAAATACCTTAAGAACTACTCTCAAAACAAAAGATATATTAGTAAAAGTTACGATCTATGAATACTGTTTGTGGTAACAAAAACAACAAGATACTACGATGGTTTTTCTTTTCTTTTTTGTTTCTCTAGTTGCTATTTTTTTGTTTTCTATCCAATAACAAATTCGATAGTACACGCCAAATGTTTTTGGCTTCTTCAATACAGTCGATACCTCTGACATGTCAAGGGACCATAAACATGTACATTATCATCGTCACATTTTTCTTCTTGTTCTTTCGCTAATCTGTCTATATGCTACTTCCACAACAATATTGGCTTGTCGGCGGTTTTCCCCTCCCTCCCTCTCTCTCTCTACAATAATAAGATGATTTTCTGCTGATAAGTAAAAAAAATGTCAATAGATATAAGAACGTCATTGGTAAAAGACGAGGAAAGCCTTTATTTATTAAAAAGAAAACAAGGACATAACAACTTCTGTTAACGTTTATTCTTTGTTGATTTGATCACCCTGGTTATAGATTTCTGCTAATGTCATTGGTTCAGTGACACTATCACGACCAAAACCTAATTTATCCGAAAGTGTTTTAGCACTTTCAATATCTAACTTATTAAATTCATAATTTGCAATCAAACGACCTTTTCGTAACAAAGCTGGATCGATCGATGCTAGATCACAATTAAATGTTGCAATAATCTGTTGATGCATAACATCCCCTAACAAACCATCAGATCTATTCAACAAAAACAATTATAATTGTAATTGAGATCAGAAATATTCGTGGACTTACAAATTGAGAAGATTAGCAACTGCTTGTGATGGAGTTGTCGTATCATTTCGATCTTTGATGATGTTTTCAGCATCTTCAATGATTAAAATCGCATTTTCGAAATCCATAAGAAATGGTAAAAATGCAGGCGATGAGATTTCTTTTGCCATATCTGGCGGAACATAGATCAATGTTTTATCTTTGATTTCTTGAATCAAATATCGAATATAGTGTGTTTTTCCTAAGATGACAAATATTTGAGAATAAATATAAAATTATTGTTGAGTTTTTATATTTACCTGAGCCAGGAACACCATGAAGAAGAACAATACCATGTGACTCTTTTTCATTGAGACCTGACATAATTTTATTATGAATGGGGACAAATTTTTGACCGTAATGTAAGGCCATATCAGTGATTAATGGTTTTTTAATTTTGATTCCACGAGTATAAAGACCATCTTCATTTTTACAAATCATTTGTAATTCACATGATTTCGATTCAAGAACTGTCATTTCACAAAAAATATCTGCTAATTGTTGAACATATTCATCATGTTGACGAAAATAATAGAATGTGATATCATACGCAACGTGAAAATATTTATCATCGTGATCAGATTTGATATTGTTTGGATTTTGTACGTCAGATTCTATCGATGAATCGTTCCAACTAATAACAAGGCCATTGCCTAGATCACAGGCTTGAGTACTAATAAATTTTTGTTTGGTTTCTCGATGATATTGTCTTTCGATACAATCTTTGGTGACATCGTGTTTAAGTTCATCACGAATATACTTAACAATGGTCGGTATATGAAAACGAGTGCCATCAATAAGTCCTCGAGTTTCAAATTTGCATGGAAATGTTCGATATTTGGCCAAGAAAAGTCGTAGCACTGGTATACAATCATAACGAATTTTTGGTGCCAAAGATAAAATCTTTTCATCTTTGATCTCAGCGGACAAATTTTGAGTTGTACTCATTTTCTGATGACAGAAAAATACACGGCAGCAGTCTAGATGTTTTGCATTTTTATACACGTTTCTCTTTCTTTTCTGTTTTGAAATAACTGACTCATGATATTGATAAGATGAATAATAACAACAGCCAGGTACAAGTAAAATCATTCGATTCGATTGAGCAACAACCAAAAAAGCATTATTCATTGTTGATGTCATCACACTCAAAACTGTAAACTGACTTCGTGCTTGCTATTTCGCTCTCAGCCCTCAAGAATTTCAGAATTTTTTTTCATATGACATAACGCATAGTAATGTTCAGATTTAAAGAAAACACTATCGTCATAAACTCGAATACTATCCCTTTTGATAAGATGAGCAGTATAGAAAAGCTAATAACTATCGATTCGATTGTGAAACAAGCTTTATTCATAAATTAAAACGAAAATACAAGACAAACAAAACAAAATATTATATGATAGTATTTATTCTTCGTTGCCGTTATCACCTTGATTATAGATCTCGGCTAATGTCATTGGTTCAACGACACTATCACGACCAAAACCTAATTTATCCGAAAGTGTTTTTGCGCTTTCGATATCTAATTTGTTGAATTCATAATTTGCAATCAAACGACCTTTTCGTAACAAAGCTGGATCGATCGATGCTAGATCACAATTAAATGTTGCAATAATTTGTTGATGCATGGCATCACCTAACAAACCATCGGATCTATTCGACAAAAAGAATTATAATCGTAATTGAGATAAGAAATTTCGGTTTGACTTACAAATTGAGAAGATTAGCAACAGCTTGTGATGGAGTTGTCATTTCATTTCGATCTTTGATAATATTTTCTGCATCTTCAATGATCAGAACAGCATTCTCGTATTGCATGAGAAAAGGTAAAAATGCAGGGGATGAGATTTCTTTGGCCATATCAGGCGGAACATAGATCAATGTTTTATCTTTGATTTCTTGAATCAAATATCGAATGTAGTGTGTTTTTCCTATAATAATCATACGCATATAAAGTTATGAACAATGAATTAATGATTCTGATCTTACCTGAACCAGGAACACCATGAAGAAGAACAATACCATGTGACTCTTTTTCATTGAGGCTAGATAGAATTTTATTGTGAACAGGCACAAATTTTTGACCATAATGCAAGGCCATGTCAGTAATCAATGGTTTTTTAATTTTAATTCCAGTAAGATAATAACCACATTCTCGTTTGCAGATCATTTGTAATGAACATGATTTCGATTGAAGAACTGTCATTTCAGCAAATTTATCTGATAGCTGTTGAACATATTCATCATGTTCACGAAAATAATAAAATGTAACGTCATCCACAACGTGAAAATATTTTTCGTCATAATCTGCTTTGATCTTGTTTGGATTTTGAATATCCGATTCGATATATGAATCATTCCAGGTTATCACAAGACCATTGCCGAGATCGCATGCTTGAGTACTAATAAATTTTTGTTTACTTCGTTCATGGTATCGTCGTTCAACGCAATCCTTCGTAATATCATGTTTGAGTTCATCACGAATATAATTCAAAATGGTTGGTACATGAAATAAAACATCATCAGTAGCTTTGGCACATTCAAACTTGCATGGAAATGTTTGATATTTTGCTAAGAAAAGTCGTAACACAGGTATGCGTTCATATGGAACTGCTGGTGCCAAAGATAAAATATCTTCTACTTTAATATTTGTATGGAAATCGTCATTCGTGGCCATTTTCAGGTTTGCAGTGAACTAATCATCGATGTGCTAAGTTGCGGCGGTTTTTATACAAGAGATTGTTTTTCTTTCTTTTCTGTTTTGTAATAACGTGAATCATTCTATTGATAAATGAGCGAATGAGAACAATACTGACTCATGTGATTTCAGATAAAAGAGATGTTATTTTATTCATCTTTTGTAATCCTCATGTACACAATACCGGGTGAACCAAAAGTTTTGCGACATTTCGAGAAAATCATTTTATTTCAAGAATAAACAAAATAATCAAACAATAATACATTGCTTTAAAAGCTACAGTGCAGTAGTACAATAACTAGCTATGTTCATCAAAAATCAGTTCACCGTTATGTTTTTCGACAGAACGCACTCGACAAAGGTAGACATCGATTGTGTCCCGTACGTAATTTACATCGAATTTTTTTTATTGATTTTTGAATTTTTCGACGTAAATCATCGCTCGTTTCGACTTTTTCATATGAAATACGATTTGAGATGCAATCCCAGATCGAATAATCGAGTGGGTTTAATTCAGGAGAGTTGGGGAGGGTCATCTCTCCTTTGGAACAAAAAACTTGAAATGATTCTTACACCATAGCTAAACGTTGACATCCGAACGTTTTGTACGTCCAGTCCTTGACCGTCCTGATTTTGATTTTACTTCAAACGAACCAGATTGTTGATATCCAGTAATCCAACGATCAATCGTACTTCGATGGACCTTATTTGCCAATATTTTAGCAATTTCCGGAGCTTTTCACCATTCTTGTAATGGGACACGGCGACATCTCGTAGGTCATGACTTTTCACCATGTTTAAACGTAATAGAATCAAATGAAATCAATAGTGTTCTATCAGTGCAATAAGTAGCGCTAGTGTCTGCTTAAGTTAGTTGAAAAAATTCATTTATCTCAATTAGCTAGTAGGATACAATAAATTTTTGAAATGTCGCAAAACTTTTGGTTCACCCGAAAAAGAACCTTTTAAACGAAAGAATCTAACAGCCACTGCAATAATGAATAGATAGAATATTTCAGTAAAGAAAAAAAAACGCGTTATACGCATTGACAAAGTATTAAAGTGAATGAGTATAATCAACTTTTTTTGAAAATTAACTACAAAAAGAACATAAGTATAGCCTAACATACAAGATTATTATAGGCCATATAAAAAAATGGAGAACATCGCTTTTTCTTACATCCTGTCTACACTTGCTATTTAAGGACACTTTTTGATATTTCAACTAAGAATAAAAGTTAGTTCGCTTTTTATTTTCATCTGGGAACAACTTCTTCGCAATGACAATTACCATTGAAATACTTTATCGATTAGGACAATATTTAAATATTTATCTTGGTTCGTTGATGTTTATTGCTGGCCTAGTGGGATCAATAATAAATCTTTGGTTATTTACTCGTTCGTGTTTTCAAAAAAGTCCATGTGCAAAATTTATTCTTGTTTCAAGTGTATTCGACATCATTCATTTGATATCCGCACTATTCCTTCGTATTTTAGCCGATGGTTTCAATTTAGATCCGGCATCATCATCGACCATCATCTGTCGAATTCGTTACTATCTGTAAAATATATGCCTACATACGTATATTTTCAGATTTGAATAACTTTTTCGTTCTTTTTTTTATAGGGTTACATCATCAGCTTATATATCTGTCGGTTGCCGATGTTTAGCAGCTTTTGATCGTTATGCTTGCACATCACGTTCACGATCATTGCGGACTTGGAGTTCATTAAAATTAGCCTATCGATATTTGCTTGTCAATGTTTTCTGTTGGCTTTGTTTTGCTTGTCCAAATTTTATCTATTTCGATTTGAAATCAATCAATCAAACAAAATTAATCTGTACAATAGTTAATATAAATTATTCGAATTATTTTGCTTATTTCGTCAATCCAATTTTATATTTTGCATTACCAATTATTATTCTTCTAACATTTGCATTTAAAATAAAGAACAATTTGAAATTAATGAATCGTACTCAACGTTTACAAAGACTCGAACGACAAATGTCTTCAGTAAAAAAAACACATAACTTCGACTGCTATTTTTCTACAAATGATTTTCTCTAATTCAGATGATCATTCTTCAAGTTCTAACGAATTCAATATCATCGATTCCATATGGTATTCATTTTTTCTATTCAGCTATCACACATCATCAAATAAAAACACCTTATCGACACGCTCAAGAACATCTTTTCCTACAATTAACACGTTTATGCTATTATATAAATTTTATTTCAGCTTTTTATATTTATTTAATTTCATCGAAACAAATTCGAACAATGACGAAATCTATTTGTCAATCAACACAAACTGCAAATATGAAAGAAACGATTTTACTATTAGATACATCAAAATGTCAAATTACTGACAAAGAAAATTAATAAACCAATTGAAACGAATTTCATCTTTAACTCTTTCGTCATTTTCATATGCATGTCTATCGATACTGATCAGTTTCGCTCCCATTGCAGCATAAAATCGACAGGCACTAACATTATTATTCTGCGTTTCGATATTCATACCGTTGATAGTTTGTTCTTGTTGTCTACACCATTGCACAACATGTTCGAATAGAATTCGACCTATGCCTGCACGTCGATAAGCTGGTGCGATGCGAAAGTCTACTAATGTACAATCAGGTATCATCGATACAATTGCACCACCGATTGGTATATCATTTTCATTAAGAACAAGAAACACCGTGGAACCATCCGCTATTGGTTCGCGTTCGATTTGATCATAATCTTTGATATATGGTTTTTCAATCGATTGTTCGATGAGTTCGATTCGATTGTTTATTTCGATCACATTATAAATCGAATGAATTTCAAATGAAATCGGTATAGAATAATATTGATTTAAACGATCATGACCGATTTGAATAATTTTGTATGTCATGTTGTATTTGTAAATCGTGTTGGTTTTTGTAAATATCCAATGAGAAATGAAACTCAAATTTTATTCACATACGCTGCGTTTTTATTTTATTATGAAAAGAAAAACAACAATAACAACAACAAGGGAACATCTAATTTTCACTAAACAAAATATATATATATATGTACGTATATAATCTGACTAGAATCATTGAAATGTTAGTAGAGAATTTGATTGAGTTTGAAGAGTAGACTTTGAGCATTCATACGCATATCAGCATCAACTGTCCAACATGCTTCGATCAATGAACATAATTGATCGAAAATCTGACGAAAGAAAAAACAATTTCTTTTTGATAGAAAATTCTTTTTCAACGGACTGTATTCGGTTCATTGACTCGACAAAGACTTGGTCGACATCGACGAACAACAACAATATCATACAATTGACTTGTAAGCGTTGATTGTTCAGAATTATTCACAAGATATTCATCATATGGCGATTGATAACTAGTTGCAATCGGATACATTTCACATAGTCGAAGAATTTCCCAGAAAACCAATGCCAATGCATATATATCGACACTACATAGAGCTTCACGAGTATGTGCAATGACTCCTTCGAGTAATTCCGGTGCCATGTATCGTGCTGTACCTATCTGTACGAAATGTTTTTCCGTGAGAACTGTTGGTAGTTCAAGTGCTAAACTAAAATCTGCTAAATAGATTTTCGATTGATTTTGATCGAGAAGAATATTCATTGATTTAATATCACGATGAATAACACCTCGACTCGTATGTAAATAAGCAAGAGCAGATGCTAACGAACGAAAATAATTCAAACATTGATCAATTGTTAAACTTTGATTTAATGCTCGTAACGAGGATTGTAATGTTCCATTTTCATAATAAGGAAAGACAAGATAACAATGAGATTGATATTCTCCATCGGAAAGAATTCTATACAAAAAACAATGATTGATAGACATAGAAAAGAATACGGTTGATACTTGATAATCGATGAATGTTTAATCGAATTTAAAATCGATAGTTCGTTTTTCCAAATGAAACTATTTGCTTGCTCGTAAACTTTTAATACGACGAGATTTTGATTCATTTTTGTTTGGTAGATTTTAGCATATTTGCCAATTGAAATCGGTTGTAGATCGGCAAATAATTGTTCATGTAAAGTCGATACTGGTGATGAACAAATAAGAATTTGTTTGTCTTTGATATGTCGTGATTTCAATGAAATCGAGAGATAAATTGTCAAACAAATTAATATCAATATCATAAAACAACAAAATAAAATCAAGAAAATCTTCCATGAAAAAACGAAATTTTCATTTGTTATCAATTGATATCTATCTGTTGAAAATGTTGAATAGACTTTAGTTGTTGTTTGAAATGAAATAATCTTCCAATTTAATGTACAATTATTTGTTGAACAACAACATGAAAATATTTGTGAATTGAGAGGATCTTGTTCAAGAAGACATTCACGTGATCTCATACAATCATTATCACTTGAAATTGTATCTAATTGTTTAATGACGATTTCTCCTGTTCGATTCATATAAACACCAAGACATGCACTTGTCGGCTGAATTAAATTCGTAAATGAACAATTTCTTTGACAATTTTGAATCCACGAGGATTTTGATCGATAGATTGGACAAACGAGCGCTTGAAATTGATTAATTAAATAAACAATGAAGAAGCAAATGATGACGATGATCGATTGTTTCATGATTTCTTACTTGAAGTCTATGGATAAGAAAATCATCGATATCGAGAGAACTTCATCTCAGATGTCGCTCCTAAATCGAAACAATTGAACAACAACAAAAAGCACAACGATCAATTTTTTTAAATTATTTTTTTTCGTCAAATGAAAAAAATTATCGTGCTTTGTTTTTCGTTATTAAATAAAAACCATGATTTTGATAGGCTTGTTTATTTATTTGTTAATCTCTTTGTGTATAGCTCTCAACTCTGCATACATACATTCATTCATTCATTTTCTTTTTATTTATTCCTCTCTGTTTCAATGCGTCCATCATTAAGCAAATCAGATAATGCATTGAGCAGTTTGACAAGTGTAATTAACGGTCGATTTAAACGTCATCATAGTATCGACGACGATTATCCGGGACGAACTGACAACGAAAAATTTCGATTGAATCTATCTACCGATCATCGTGTGCCTAATACTCAACAACGAGATGATATTGAACAGGAAATTTCATTTCAAAAATCAATGATTTCATCAGAAATAATGGTTTGTTTAATAAAACAAAAGAAGAAGAAAAAAACACGAGAAATATCTTTCGTTTTTTTGCAGAATGTTGTCGATTGGTTTAGTCAACTTGATGATCGATATAAAGAAAAATTATTACGAGAATTAGTTGTAAGAAAAATAAAGTCATAGCTAATAATAATGTCAAGTCTGTTTGGTTTATAGAATTCTTGTTCGACTCCTCAATGGCATTTGCTTTCACTTCTCATTGCCGATAATTGGCATCGAGATTGTCCGTCGGATTGTTCGGATCCATTAACTCAATTACCATTTGATATTTCATTTCATATCCTATCTTTACTCGATCCTGTTTCATTAGCTCGTTGTTCACGTGTAAATAAATATTGGTCGTATTTGTGTTCACATTCCGATCTTTGGCGACAATTATGTCAACAGAAAAAATGGTCATTTTCATCACGATTACTTCAACAACAACAAATTCAAACGCACACCAATGAACAAGGACAAATTCAAGTAGAAAGAAGAAAAATTTTCTTCGTCTAAAGTTTTTTTTTTATTTGAATTTAGTGGAAAGACATTTTCATCGAACGTTATCGTTTACGTTCGCGATGGTTAAATGGTCGATGCGATGTGAAAACATATCGAGGACATGTTGAAGGTATGAACGAGCGCAAAAGAAAACAGCAAAATTGAAAATCAACGTTCTTCTTTAGGAGTTTCGTGTGTTCAATTCGACAGTCAAACAATAATCAGTGGTTGTACAGATGGAACTATCAAAGTGTAAGACAATAAGACTTGATTTCGAAGAATTTATTTTGTTTTTTGAAAGGTGGGATATGAATACAACAGATGAGATTATTACACTTGTTGGTCACTCACGTAGTGTCAGATGTTTACATGTCGATGGAACTAATGAAGTTCGATTAGTGAGTGGATCGAATGATCGAAGTATTAAAGTTTGGAGTATATCAATCAATCAAACATGGTCGAAATGTGCGTGTAAATTAACATTATTAGGTCATACGGATACTGTTCGATGTCTTGTGGTAATTTTGAATCGGTTTGTTTTCTATGAAACAAGAAATTGTCTAGGTTCGAGACGATATTTGTGTCAGTGGTAGTCATGATAATTCAGTGAAAATTTGGAATCTAACAAATGGTTTATGTCTTCGAACATTACTGTAAATAATTAATTTGTAAAACGAGAACAAAAAAAACTATTTTAAGAATTCTAGTGATCATACAGATAAAGTTTTATGTGTTCAGTTCAATTCGGATTATATCGTGTCGGGTTCTACTGATAAAACAATAAAAGTACAAAAAAAAAACAAAAGATGAAATCGATTATTAATTTGTCGAATTGATTTAGATTTGGTCTTATCAAGACGGTCGATGTCTTCGAACATTGACAGGTCATGATGGCTCGGTAACATGTCTTTATTTTGCTCAAGAACAGGATCTCATCGTTTCGGGTAGTCTGGATTATGACATTCGCTTTTGGCGTTTGTCAACCGGCGAATGCTGTCAAAAACTCGATTGGATATCGAAAGAAGGCCATCGAGGCGTTATTCGAGCATTAAAAGCCGATAGTTGGCGTGTCGTTAGTGGAGCTGATGATAAGACAATTAAAGTTTGGGACATACGAACAGGTGTACGTTTATGTACACTAAAAAATCATACCGATGGAGTGACTTGTCTGTCGTTCAATGATTATTTAATTGTATCGGGCTCGTTCGATGGCAGTGTGAAATTGTGGAATTTTCGAGCATAATAATCGAGTTGTTGTTTTGTTTGTTTGTTTGTTTTTCTTCTTCTTCTTCTTCTTCTTCTTCTCTTTTTTGAAATCGAATTTTGAATGCAACAATGGAAATTAATTAGTATTGATTTTCTATTTTATGTCAGTTATCAGGAATTTTAACTTTTCAGATAGATTTCATTAAATTATCAAATCAAAAACATGAGAGAATATAAAATCGTCGTACTCGGCAGTGGTGGTGTTGGTAAATCAGCTTTAACTGTTCAATTTGTTCAAGGTTTATTCGTTGAAAAATACGATCCAACAGTGAGTTTTAGTCATTTTTTTTTCAAATAAGATTTTCTTTGGTTTTTAGATTGAAGATAGTTATCGAAAGCAAGTCGAAGTCGATGGACAACAATGCATGTTGTAAGTAAACAACAATTGGCAAAATAAAATAATATTTCGTTGTATTTCTTTTCAGGGAAATTTTAGACAC
>Ga0209952_1001709_pt1 | contig 17869 bp, 10 predicted proteins | sample ThiBiot_750_biof_2_FD_183951 | JGI IMG/M metagenome (GOLD analysis project Ga0209952, IMG submission 183951) | Wastewater bioreactor microbial communities from Cape Town, South Africa - Thiocy_cont_750_biof (SPAdes) | ecosystem: Engineered > Bioreactor > Thiocyanate-remediating >...
CTTGGTTCCGTTCGTCATAATCTTTCGAATACCGATTTGAAACGTTCGACGGACCGTTCGATTTCAACCGAACATCGCCCATCGCACGATCTCGGTGTCAACACCGAACCAAAGATAATGTATTCGAAAAACGTCGGCAACGATGAATATCCATTGAAACGCACGATTTCACGTCAAGTTCGAACAAATGACGGAGGATTTCAAACGGATTTAGTCGATACACAACGACAAGTCGGTTATCTTGATAAAGAAGAAGAAAAAGAAGAAGAGGATACAATCGAAGAACAACGACAGGAAATTATTACATTTCGTTTACCAATCGAAACTCGAACAACCGAGGAGATTTACGAAACAACGGTAACAACTGAAACGAGACAAAATCAAGAAGAAATTCGAACGACAAAAAAACCGGCGAATTCACCCGAACAACTCGTCGAAGAATCGTATGAAGTTGTTTCGACTGTAGTACGAGCCGATGACAATGATTTCTTAAATGATCCGTCGATTCCTCGAACAATTATTACACAACGTTCGGCTGATCTATCAACGACAAAGCTCGTTTCAAGCGAAGACGACAGTTCCTATGCCGAAGAATGGACAGTCACCGAAGCCAAACGAAAAGAAGACGGTAAAACTGTCAAAACAATCATCGACAGGTAAATTTTCAATAAAAAACTCAAAAGACATTTCGTTCGTTTTCTCGCTTTTAACATTTCTTTAATTATTTTTCTCGATTAAAAAAATAAAAAAAACAAAATTGATATTTAAGAGACGGTCATCATCGTTATAATGTCGATGTTGCTAATAGATCAATGCATCGCTTCGGGTATGCTTTGCTTTGCTTTGCATGTGTAAAAATACGTTGATTGCATGTTTAGAACTCGTAGTACACAAGCTGAAGAATTGACGCCATCGAAAATACGCAAAACAACGATTTATGAAACACGACGAAAACTTGATCAACCGAAAGTCGAAGAACAATATGAAGTAACTATTTCATCGAATTATGACGAGTCCGGTTTGAAGATTCTCTCGCCAAAATCATCGATTCATGTCGATGATCAAGAGTATTTCGAATTAGACGAGGAATTGTACATTGCTTGTGCGATTTTAAACGAATCTTTGTATGATTCAACTGCAAATAAAAAGAAATTGGTAAATACACAATTATTCGGAAATCAACGACATGTTTCTTTTGTGTTCGATAGAATAATGCATTGAAATTAATTCAACACGAATGGTTTCGTCTTTGCAGTCCCAAAGAAATTGCCTATCGTTTCGTGGAGAATTTCTTAAATAGTATCACAGAAAATTTCTCGAATTTTCTTCTCGAAAAAATCGTTAATTTACAAGATCTTAGTGTAAAAAAAACAGATTTCCATTGGAATAAATCAGTTTGTAATCCGATCTTTTCTCTTAGGGAAATACAGCACTGCATTATTTCGTTACAAATAATCATTGGCCTCTTGTCGATTTGTTATTAGATACGAATGTTTGTGATGTTTGCTTACAAAACAAATCCGGATACACTGGTAAAGAATAGGAAAAAAACAAAGTTGAATATTTTTATCAAAATTCTTTGTTTTTTTTTCTCGTGATGTATTAGCGGTTATGATGGCTGCTGTGATTGATATTATCAATGAAGATCAACGAGATATTGTACGACGATTATTTCGTGAATCAGGAAATGTTAATGTGAAAACAATAGATGTAAGAGAAGAAATGAAATAAATTTACATTTGGTTTTTTTTCTTCTTCTTCTCCTCAAGAGTAATCAAACAGCTTTGATGCTTGCTGTTAAACATGGCAAAGCTGATTTAGTTGAATTATTATTAGCCAATGGTGCTGCCATTAATCTTCAGGATTCCGACGGATCAACAGCTTTAATGTGCGCTGTTGATCATGGTTCGTTGAATATTGTTAAATTACTTTTAACACGACCTGAATGTGATGTTGATATTGTTGATAATGTAATTGAAAATAAATCTAAATAAAATCCAAATTAGTTTTTCTTTCTTTCTTTTTAGAACGGACAAACAGCAGTTAGCATAGCAAAAAATAAAAATCGAAAGAATATACTTGCGGAATTGTATTCAAAAACGAAAGGACATTCACCGGTAAGACATCGAGCAATCAAAAGAGAGAGAGAGAGACTAACACAAAGCTTTAGTTCTATCTAACCTAATCTATTCTCATAAGATTAATCAGCTTGATACGCTATCTTTGCATGTGAATGATCGCTTTCTAGACACTAGCCAACAAAACTCGTCTCTCAAACAGATTATCATCGATTGAAAGGTAAACTATCTGCGTGTGTGTATTTGTTAGAATTACGTAGATATTTAACAAAAACAAAAAAGCTCAAATGAGTTATTTAGTTTAATCGAAGAAAAATCTCTGCAAATCTCAATAAGATATTTCATGTTGATTTTATTTTTGAGCAGTTTTGCTCTTTTTGTATTTCTATCTCATCGATAGACAAGGTTGGCTAATTAATTGTGACTGATTTTGTCCCACCCATGAATTTAGACTAATCCCAAATTTTGTTTGTTATTGATTTGCATGATAATGAATTCAATATCTGAATTATTAAAAGTGCGTGTATATTTTTTTTCTCTCTTTCATAGATCTCCAACGAACAGTCTTATTCGAACAACAACAGCCGAACGAATGTCTCCTTTATCTAACTCAACATATCGACATTATTATTCATCAAAATAGAAATAACATTTTTTGTGTTTGTCATTTTCTTCTTTTTCTCTTTCTAATGTGTGACAGTTTTATTGTATTTAAACACACGAATAAATATCTGAATCCTAACCGTCGATGAGATTAGGATTGAAACTGTAGTATGTCTTTTGTTTATTTAAGTGAAATGAAAAACGTTGTCAAAATATGACAGTTTTTGTACAAAACAATAATTCGACGCATCTATCGAATACGAATCTCAATGGAATAATATTTTTTTTCCTAGTCGTCATCGAAGATAATCTTCAACTAAACTTGAATAGCTCTTAAAACGACCCCCCATTGGAAATCTCCTAGTTTGATGCATATAATCAATGATTGACATCAACAAAAATCTCGTAGCATGCATCAACATATATAGATAAGTCTAACAAAAAACAAATGTTTCCATGTTGATCAAATGATTAATGTGCGAGAAAACTGAAGGTGATTAAGATTTGACAAGTCAAGACAAAGTCTCCGCTTATATAATTGATTTTGTCCGATATTCAATTAAATATCTATCGAGTTGACTACTAATGGATTCACTGAACGAAACACACACACACACATGCTGAATCGGCTCGTAAATCTGTTTTTTATTGGCACAAATCGAGAAAAAAACAACTTTCTTTCTAACAATCTCGTCACTCAATATTGATCGAAGTCCGATAGACTCGACTTCCTTATTGATTATGCCAATACGATTCTTCTTTTTCTTCGCTCTCTCTCTCTCTCTTCTCCGCTCTTTTGACTATCATTCTAACCCTTGATATAGACACATATACATGATGGATGACAGTTATGTCTGTCAGAAGCAAAAAAAGAAGAAAAACTCTCGAACTTCATTCGTTCCACTAGAAAATTTCCGTCATTCAACCAGAGAATATTTTCGCATGAGAGACACACACGCACAAAACCAAAGGAAACCAACTGAACTTCTTCTTCTCTTTCATATTTGTTTTCTTTGTATCGATATTTTTTTAACGAAAATTAATTTTCCATTTAATAATGGATCGGAAGATAAGACAACTAATCTTATTCAATTCGCTCTTTTGTTTATGTCGACATTTGTTTGCTTGAAGAAATCAGTTATCTACATCTGAATCATTTTAGATTGTTTTCTTTGGTCGTATTTTAGAACGAAGATATTTTTCTTGTTTCATTAACTGGAAATAGGAAAACAACAACAACGGCAGCAACATCCACCATTCGGATCGATAAAATCGCACTGTTTATATACGAACGATCTAATTGTATTGTGTTCGTCTTAGATTTCACGAAAAGTCTCAATCTTCATCAACGAGTCTATCACATCGAATTATCATCAAACGAACAACTTCGTAATTAGAAAAATGAAACAATCTCTAAGGTATTACTGGAAGAAGAAGAAGAAGAAAAATTGATATTCAAATTGATTTTCATGTTGTTGTTGTAGTCATTTGATGAATAATATTAGTTTGTGCGTGCATTTATACACCCGACTAATCAAAAGTGTTAATTCAATTTGATTGTGATCACTAGTAGTCCGATTGATAGCTAAGAGATTTGCTTTTTCTTTTCTTTTTTCTTCTTCTTCATATGATACAACGAACAAATTTGCATGGGAACTGTGAATGTATGCGTATATTCCGTTTTTCTTTTTTTCTCCTGTTTCCTATCTTGACTAGTAAAGACATTATTTTGCGATTCTCATTCTCACTTCTATTCTGCCAATTGAATTATCAATAGCAAAAAAAAGAAAGGAATCTCAACATGATAAAGTAGATTGATGTTCTCGAGTTTTTTCTCTCTCTTTTATCTATTTCGGTAGCATAAAACTCGATTACAACAATAAATGTAATACAGGTGATAAGTAGAACATCGTGTCGACTGAGCCTTTCCTTTTTGGCAAGTTCAATTAGCGTTATTTGAATATATGAGAACGCTCGTTTATCTTTTGTCTACAAGAGAGATTTTCTTTCCTGACTTGAGATCAACTGAATTTGACAGGACTGAAACCAACGATCAAATATCATCTTGATCAACATTAACCAATTTGAAATGACGATCGTATTTGTTCGATGATAATGTATTTTAAAGAAGAAAAAAGAAAAGAACTAGTTTTTTTTTCATTCTGTGGCCTTTAGCTAAACATAATTGAGAGGAAAAAAAACAGAAGAAGAAATCGTCATAATCATTATTATTATCATCTCATACGATGAGAATAAAGAGAAAAAACGAACGAACGAACGAACGTCTATGCAAGCATCACTAGTCAAATAAAAAAGAAGCTCGCAGAAAATAAGAACAGAAAAACAGAAAGGAAACAGTTGGTTTATGTAAGAAGCACGATAATACTATTTAAGTAAATTAATGTTCAGCTTTTCTCTTTTTTTCTTCGGATTTAATATTGGAATCTTTTTCTTTTCAATGTCAATAGAAAAATGATTTTGATTACTTATTGTTATTTTTAGGAAAACAAGTGTCTTCTATTTCTCGTATGTCGTCGACGAGTCATCAAACTGTGACTGCGACTAGCGAGACGATAATTCGATCCAGTAATCTACGCAGTCTACCTTGCGACGGCCTATCAAATTTAATTCATTTATCATCATCTCCGACCAGTAATTCGAAATATCTTTATTATGTTAACGCTGAGCCCACACAAAAACAAACGACGACTTCAACAACAGCCATTGTATCGACGAACAGTCGAGGCAAACTAACTGGCATATCAGTCACAGTTCCTTGGTATAAACGAACGCGTTCGCCTTCCGACGACAACAACAATAGCAAATCCTTCCAAAAAACTCCAAAAATGTCACGAGATCGTCTGTTACCTTTGGATAAATTATTCACTAGTACGAATCAAACTGTCAACGATGATGAACAACTATCTCCAACGAACGATTTCACTCCATTAAATAAATCACTTAAACTTAATGAGAAAAATTTACAGCAGATTAAAGAAAATGGATCTTTACGGCATACATCATCACATTTAACAACAAGGTAAAATAAGAAGAAAAGAAAAAATCCGTTAATTGACAGTAAAGAAGGTAAATACGAATTGATCTAATTCTCAGATTACAATACACAACAAAAGGCACGAAAGCTCTTCGTTTGTTGGGTGACGGTGGTCGTAAACATAATCATGACAATCAGCAAACACACAAATTTAATCCAAAAGAATCTTTTTTAAATAAAACTTCGCGTAGTACTACTCAACGTCGTCTATTATTAAAAAACGGCGAAGTGAACATATCAAGGTATGTAATTGTCGTTGATTAACCTTTTTTTTAAAAGAAATTTGATGTTAGCGAGAAAAAAAACCGAAGAGAAAAATCTAAGAATGATGTTTATTGTTTTTAACTAACCAGAAACGATGACATAACTCAAGGCGTTTCTAATCGAAAGAAGAAGAAAAAACAGACACATCGATTATCTATTGAAAATGTCAAATCAATTATTATCTATTTAGATTTAATATTGAAAAACGTCGTCGACAGTATTTAGCCGATATATTTACGACATTAATCGATTTAAAATGGCGATACACATTATTTTTGTTTACTCTCGGGTTTTGTCTAAGTTGGCTTGCATTTGCATTAATCTGGTATTTACTCATGCATACATACGGTGATTTTCGTCCGGAAAATTACAATTCACCGAATTATACGGTTTGCATAGCCGGTGTACATTCATTTGCTGGTACGTTATTATTCTCGATCGAAACACAACAAACGATCGGTTATGGTACACGTGTTGTCAAAGAAACTTGTTATCTAGCCATTGTGATTATGATGTTTCAATCGAGTATAGGCGTTTTATTACAATCGTTTATGGTCGGTGTTGTTTTTGCTAAAATTTCTCGGCCAAAAAAACGTACAGAAACATTGATTTGGTCACGTGAAGCTGTTATTTGTTTGCGTGATGGTCAAATGACACTACAATGTCGTGTTGGTGATATGAGAAAATCGCATATTGTTGAAGCACATGTTCGAATGTATCTGATTAAAAAACGTGTGACACTCGAAGGTGAAATCCTGCCATTACATACCTACGATATGAATGTAGGGTTTGATAAGGGTGTTGATCGTTTATTTTTAATTTGGCCACTAGTTGTCGAACATATTATCGACGAACAATCGCCGTTGTATAAAATAAATCGTGCTGATTTAGCTCAACAACGTTTTGAATTAGTTGTCATACTTGAAGGTATTATCGAATCGACAGGTATGACAACGCAAGCACGAACATCCTATTTACCATCAGAAATACTCTGGGGCTATCGATTCGAACGTTTGATAACATTTCAACGTGACGATGGTCTCTATCGAATTGATTACTCGAGATTTAATTTAACTTATCCGGTTGATATGATAACATGTAGTGCAAAGGAATTAAAAGATTTACGTGAACTAGAAAAATGGCATGAGACAAATCATAATCAGCAGACAAAATCTGATAGTGATGAAAATGAAAATGAAACAGAAAATCTTATCTCAAAACCCGATGAAACACCATCATTGATTTGGCAACAGAAAAAAGAGAGTAGTCTGTGAATATTCAACCGGTTGCTAGAGTTGTATGACCTTGAACAGCGTTTTTCTTTCCTGCTCTCTTTCGGTGATAAATACAAATATGTTTTGTGATTCAATCGAGCTTGTCACGTTAAACAAATGATGGTTAGTATAACTCCTTTCTTTTACCTCTGTGTTCTATTTTTTTTTTGTATACTTAAGAAAAAAAAGCATATTGTTGGTTTAGTAGACTGTATGTATATATATAATGTACGTGCCTATTTTTTTTTTATATAATTACAAGAAAAAAAAATTAAAAGAAGACAAATTGATAAATTAGAAATCTATGCTATGTGGTTTTTTATTTGAAAGAAAAAACAAACAAACAAACAAATCTATTTTCTATTTGCTCGGTTTGGTTAAGTAAGCTGATGGATCATAAGCTGTATCGATTGAGATCTCCATTTTTTCTTTTTGAACAGCCGATCGACGTAATAAACGAGTTTTTTGTTCTTTTTCTGAGAGACTACCGATATCAACAGGAAGCTTTTCAAAACAAAAAAAAAACATTCTTTTTTTTCATTTGAGAGAAAATATTCGCGTTACTTTAACTAAATGTCTTGGTTCGGGATAACGAATTCGTATTGTTGAACCATCGGGTAGAACAAGATAGTTCGAATAAAGTCGAGAATAGATATCACGAGAAAATCTTGTTATCGAACTTCGATAGCAATTCGTTCGTTTGATGAATATCAATGGAAGAAAACTTTTACTTAACATCATTCGAACAAGAAAACAAACAAAATCTAAAAAACAGTTGAAATTTTAATCGATCACAAAAACAAAAAGAAGAAGAAGAAGAAAAACGGCTCTAGTTTAACTCGGCTAATCGTCGATCGAGTTCGTCGGCGATCGAATCGAGTTCGGTGTTGATTTGCGCTTGAAATGAAATGGATTCAACATCGAGAAAGAAATCTATTTGTTGATCAAGACCTAAATAACCGTCGGAAAGAAAATAGAGAGTTAATCGTTGTCGACCGAGTTGTTTCGATGTGACAAATGAAAGTGAAACTGTCGTATGTGAACGAATATTTCCATTGAACCGTTTCAAACAAATCAATTCGCCTGTATCAGAATTGCCAAGAATGAACATCCAAGATTCATCTTTTGGTTTAGCAACAGCTGAAGTTGTCAATTGACGACAATCGTTTCTCTAGAGAAGAATTTTTCGATTAAATAAATCGATAATTTTATTTCTATCGATGCTTACTCGTGTTCGATTGAGTCGTTTGAGCGATATTTGTAGAGTATATTCTTGTTCAGCATGAACATTGGCTGGTAACGTTCGTGTTTCTTCATTTTTCTTCCAAAAACCTCGAATTTTCAATGCCAGTTCAATCTGTGGCAAACGTCCGAGATATTCATAGATATCATCGATTTCATTGTTCGACAAATGTCCATTCAAAAGATCAGCCAATGTTTCACGTTGAATATCTAATAATTGACATAGATAAGATTGAAATATATGAGCAAATGATCGATCATTGACATGTGGAAGTGTAAGAATATCAGGATCGGTAATCCAACGTGCTTGAATAATCATTTGAAGGAATTGAATCGCAAGTATACACGGACTTAGAAGAGCTTTATGAGCGCAAAGATCAATGATAGCTTGAATGATACGAATGATCTGATCGAGACAAGATTTAAGATCAGTAACGTAATCAACACGAGGAAATTCCAGACGGCTGAGATGATATTGAATGAGAAGATTCGTTTTCAAATGTGGAGAATCGAATTGTGGCTCGTTACGAAAAGGTATACGTAAACGATCGATCATTGTTTTATGTAATTCATCTTCATTATGACGAACCTAAACCACAAAATGTCAAACGAACAGATAATAACAAACAGTTAACGACTTACTGGCATTTCAGCATATTCATATGCTAATGAAACTAAATCGATCAATTCTCCGATAGTTATTGTTGACGTAAGACGTTGTGCGAACATTTGAATTGTTTTATATGAAAGATAGTAATGCGATGCAATTTTACCGTGAACAGTTGCGTGTAATGTTCGTTGATCGACTTGATCGAGATAGATACATGTACTATAAATAAGATCATTCAATGAACGTTGAACAATATTTGATAGATAGGTATTGAGTGTTGTTTGTTGATCAGCCGTTTCTGATAGAGGCTCCATATGATAATAACTTGGATTGACGAGTAAACGACGGAAGAAATATGTCCAAGTGAGATAATCAAGTGCTTCTTGTTTCGATGAAATCGTTCCGCTAACAATTTCGGCATTTAAATGATCAGAAAGTACATTCAAAAGACTGGATTCAACGGGAAATGGTTCGTAGAGAAATTTTTTATAGAAATTTTTCTTGACATCATGAACCATAATGACAGCGATGCCAGAATCATCGAATTGAGGTCGACCAGCTCGGCCCATCATTTGCAAAACATCAGTTATAGGAAAGTCAACATATCGATGTGTTTTACCATCGTAATATTCTGTTCCTTTGATAATAACTAAATGAGCCGGAAAATTGACACCCCAAGCTAATGTTGAAGTTGCAACGAGAATTTGTATGCGTTGATTAACGAATAATTCTTCGACAATATGTCGATCACGATCTTTCAAACCGGCATGATGAATACCAATGCCAAATGATAATGTTAAACGTAGACTTTTATCTTGAATTTGTGTTAGTAAATTATTGATTTCATATTCAGGCATGTTCAACCATTGTTTAGGATTGTCATCCATAAGTAAATATTTCGTTAGGTCTTCGGCAGTTAAACGTGTTTGCCGACGACTACTAACGAAAATGAGAACAGGTTTATTCGGTGAATGTGTACGAATAGCTTGATAAGCCGGTTTATTCATTGACATACAACGTGGACAGTAATGTTTGCCAGGATAACCTTGAATATGAGCTTCTAATGGAACAGGTCGAACACTGGGTCGAAAATTATAGAGACCAATTGTTCCTGTAATGTTTAACCAGTCAGCTAGATCTCGTGCATTGGCAACTGCAGTCGATAGACCGATGATTCTCAATGGTCGTTCGGTATGTGAAGCAATAAAATTCGTTCGAGAAACGATGACTTCTAGAACTGGACCACGATCTTCGCCTAACATATGAATTTCATCGATAATTAACAAAGCAACTTGTTTGACATAGGAACGTGTTTGCCATGAACGACTCATACCGTCCCATTTCTCTGGTGTTGTGACAATAACATCAGCTAATTGTATTGCACGTGTATCAGGTGTAAAATCACCGGTTAATTCGATCACCTTCTTTCCCAGACGTTCTTCGAAACGAACCTTCCAATCTTGAATACGTTCTCGAACGAGAGCTTTCAATGGTGCAATATACACACATTTCATATCGGGATAGTGATTAAAAACTCGAAACATTGCGATTTCAGCAGCAACTGTTTTGCCTGAACCCGTCGGTGAACCGAGCAATGTATTGTAATTTGTATGATATAGACAATGAAATAATTGTGTTTGAATGGGATTGAAATGTTTGAATCGAAAGAGTGCTTCGTATTGAGGATTGCCTAGGGCAGTGATTGGCAAAGGATCGAGATCTAATAATTCTGTATGAGGCATGTGTCTTTCAGGTAGGATTAGATTTTGAAATGAAATGATTGTTGTCGTGTCTGAGCCGAGCCATCGATCGCTAATAGCTCGAACGTAGTATTGATTTGCTAATGGTTCGATAATTGGAATCGTGAAAACAATTGTTTGTGGTTCTTGAAATTTAACTTGTTTTTTAGTAATAATAAAATATTCGGAATGATAGATATTGTCCGTATCAGGATCTTCGATCCAAATCCAAAATTGTTGGCACATATTTCCATGAATCTTATCCGACCATTTAAAAGCTGCTGTGATCGTTAGTTTAATTCTCAGTACTGTTCGTGTTATCGGTTGAATTTGCGTTTCAATATCTAAGATTGGAATATGCGATGCATAGGTTTTTATTTCTTTGCCTAAACGTGCATTATGTATCATGGTGCCGATATCTTTCGGGTCCATTTCGAGTAAACGTTCGGGTGTCAATTGTTTGGCGTCGAGTTTTTGAAGAATTTCTGCATTGATATATTGAGAAAATTGCCAGAGAGGATTCACTGTATCCCATATACGTTGTTCGACGGTTTTAGCAAGACGAAGTAAACGTGAGGATAATGTTGCCCATGAACGTTTGAGAACGACTTCGAATAGTGCTCGTATCAAACGAACAACGTTTTGATTGACATAGGACATGTCAGAAACGAGAGAGAATGAATTGATTTGAGCACGTGATACATACGATTGCATGAGAATATTAACTTTACCGTGAACATGTTCAGCACCGCCTTTAATCGGTAAATGACAATAATTCGAATACAAAAGATCGAGTTCGTCGAGTTCATCATCACGAACTTTTAATTGAGAAAATTCATCGGCTAATGATAGAAGTCCCAGGAGTTCAGCTTCGGTCATAAACCGATTTGAAAGATGTTCATTGATTGTTTCAATGGTAACATAATTGATATAATAATGTGAAGCTGTTCGACCGAGATCTGTTGCAAATAAATATTCATTCTTCTCTTCGAAACGTATCATATGTGCTTTATCTAGTTCTTGTGCTGCTTTGATAATTAAATCTCGTGTAAAACTATTCAGATGCGGATCCATTGTTTTCATATGTGCATTGATACCGTATGTAATCGGTGATTGATGCAAACGAACATTTAAATACGTATAACGAAGCCATGAACAAGCTTCGGATACATTCGTTACTGTTCCGAGAACGATTTCTGCGTTTAGATTGTCAGTTAAATGTGCAATGAATTGCGATTCAATTGGATTTTGTCTTGTCAATAGTGCAAGATAATGATGAAGTTTATTATAAGTTGTGAGAATAATACCGTGACCATTGGTATCAAATTGTGGTCGACCAGCTCGACCGAAGATTTGCAAAACATCGAGAATACTCAAATCAATAAATGAACCACGTTTACTATCGTATAATTCCGTTCCTTTGATAATAACAGCATGTGCAGGTAGATTGACACCCCAAGCAAGTGTTGCTGTACAAACAAGAACTTTAATAAAACCTTTGGCGAAATATTTCTCGACCATATTTCGATCTTGTCTTAGCATGCCTGCATGATGCATGGCAATACCATACGGGAAAAGATCTCGTAATTGAGCATTCTTCGAATGATTGACGTGTTTAAGTGCGTCTTGATATTGAATTGTGTCTTTAGCTGCGTCTTCATCTTTAGGACTGTATTCGAAATGTTTGAGATCATTACGATTACGTGCGTATTCAAGAATTTGTAAACCTGTCCGAACCGTTGCATTACGAGCGTGAACAAAAACAAGAACTTGCTGTCGATTGACTTTAATTTGTTTTAAGATTTCATCGTAGCAAATATCATCGTAATTTTTCGATACTTCCATTGTATTTTTACCTTTGACACCGAAGAATGTTTGTGCCAATGGTACAGGTCGAAAACGACCATCGAAAAAGAACAAACCAGTCATGAGATTAACACGAAGAAATCGAGCAATATCAACATAATTCGGCAATGTCGCCGAAAGGCCAACAATACGAATTAGTTCTTGTGTTTGTTCGACTTGTCGAAGCGTTCGTGCAACGAGTGCTTCAATAACTGGACCACGATCTTCATGTAGAAGATGAATTTCATCGATGATTAACAGCTTCACACTTTGTACGAGTTTAGCATCGCCCATTGATTTTCGTGTTACAACATCCCATTTCTCTGGTGTTGTGATAATCATATGCGTTTGTTCGATTTCTGCTTTCGTCAATTGCATATCACCGGTTAATTCTTTTACTTGAAGACCTAACGATGAAAGACGACGAGAGAAATTATCGACCATTTCCGATGCCAATGCTTTCATTGGCGCAACATAAATAATCTTGAAATCTGTATCGAATAGAACGCCACTATTTGGATCGTAGTGACGACGCAATTCATTGAGAATTGTGAGCATGGCAATGTTAGTTTTACCGGCACCAGTCGGAGCTGATATGAGAATGTTTTCATTGGAAAAAGCAGCCGTTTTATAGACAACTGATTGAACGAGATTGAGTGTCTTAACACCATCTTTGAATAGAATTTGTCCAAGTGGTTCGAGATCTTCGAATCGAACCAGTTCGGAACAAACATGTTTGCCTAGATTTGTTATTTTAATTGGTTCACCGGCAGGTAAATGAACACGTTCGAATATCGGTGAGACTTGTCGTTCGATATTTTCCGGTAGGAGAAGATTATATCCACCGACGAAAGCTGTTGTTTGTTTGATTTCTTGTAAAAGATCGAATACAAAAGGATATCGAATCGTTGGCCGTGATGTTGTTGGATTCGAGAATCTCTCATGACGTTTTTCTTGTGCTTGTAATAATTGTCGTTCACGTTCGTATTTTAATATTTCTGGATCGGTGAATTCATCGAGATCTTGATCAGAATTCTGTTGTTGTTGTTGTTGTTGTAATTGTTGATAAAATTTACGTTCTTGTTTTTTGAATTGTTTTTCTAGACGTTTTTCTTGTTCACTTTGAACGACAATTGTCGGTCCATGAACAGGCTGATTTTGTCGTTGGACAACTTCTGGTGCTCGAATGATTTCACGTGGTCGAGCTTTAGCTGTATTCAAAACTCCGTCGACGATTGCTTGACGATTTTGAACTAGATCACCGATTAAATCTAAATGATCGTAACCGATAATGTCACAGAGTGTAATCGATAGTTCATCATTCGATTGACTGGAAACGAGTGTATCGAACACAATATTGCAGAATTCTTGTTGACTTAAATCATCTGGATTTGCACGAGATTTTTGAACATCACGAAGACGATCTTGAAGCCATTTTTGTGTGTAGATATTTGATGATGCGGTAGATGAAGATGAAGCTGCAATTGTCGGCAGAATTTCATCGGGAATTTCAACTTGATTTTGTTTCTGTTGTTCGAGATAGGCAACATCGTACGAGACACGATCTAACCATGGAATTGGCTCTTCGATTTGTAATAAAACAGGATGAAAGACTGTGGTTGCACCGAAGAATGTTTTTCCTGATGAAGATGATGATTTTGTGTTGTCTGTAGTAAATGTTGGTTTTAATAATGTTTTAATTTTTCGTATGAGATCGAAGATTTGTGTAACTAATTGTTGTGTGTATGTTGGAAATCGTAGTTTTAATTTATTTAAATGTGAAACTTGAATTTGATTGATAGGATAAAAGAATTCGAATAAAAATACGCATATGTCATCGATTGAATTCGAATCTAGATCAGCACCAGCAAATTCAATGGCAAATTTTCGAAATTGTTTTATTTGTGATTCGATTTCGGTTGATGAACTATGTTGAATAAGTGACAATTGTAAATCATTCCATGTTAAAATATTTTTCGAATCATTATTTATTGATTGTTGACGACGTCGTTGTAATTCATCACTATCACCTCGATAATGTAACCGTTCGGCTATGTCGGAATGAGCACGAAGTGAACCGGTTAGACGAGGATATCTCTGATAGTCAATCATTTTCCTAATAAATACTCGATCGAAGAAAAAGAGTTTAAATCTAGTAAAATTTCTTGGTATTAAGCAAGTACACGATCATTTACTGATTCAGTAGACCAATCGAAGATAACTACCTCGTTCTCTTGTTTCTATTGGCAATGTCTGCCATCTGTCAAAAACCAACTCTAGAATGTATCATCCTAAAGCATTGAAAACTTTTGCTTTTCATTAATTGATCGATGAAGAGTTTCATTTTGATTATCAGATTTTATTGGTTAAAAGGTATTGTTCACTTCGCATAATCCACAGAATCTAGTCAACTTCCTTTCTTTTTCATTTTTCTGTTTTTACCTTCGTCATGGAAGAGAATCATGTACAAAAAAACATCGCTTCACAGTTCGAACAAATTCGAACGAGGTTCAAATCAAAAAGTATTATTAAACATTCGACTGAGGAGGAATATAGTCTTGTCGATCGCGTCAAATCTAATCGTCCTAACACCAAAACCGCATATCACTGCATCATTGTATTGTTAGCACAACAAAAAAATGAAAGTACAACTAATACAGTTACTATGCTCTGTGAGATCGTCAACAAAGTTGAAATATTTACTGATCGAGATGAATGTATGAATTATTTAACTGATGTCGAAGAAGATAAAAATGTTTACTTAGTTATTTCACAATCCGTTGATCGACAATTTATTCAACTTATCGAAAATATAATTCAAATACAGTATATCTATGTACTGAAAGAAACAACAACAAATGATATATTTCCAATACGGGCGAAAGGCAAAGTGAAAGGAGTATTTGAATCGATGGAATCAATGCTCGATCGATTAAGACTTAGTACTTTACGTCATACAGCTGAGAGTATATCTTACAGTATCCTACCACGTACAACGATGGAACCTTCAAATCAAAATGAAGTAGATCAATCATTTATGTATACACAATTAATCAAAGAAATTATTCTTGAAATTGAATTCGACGATAATTCAATGAAACAGTTTGTGGATTTTTGTCTTTCTCTTTATGAAAACAATCATCAACAATGTGAAAAGGTAAAAAGCTTTCAAATGGAATACAAAACATATTCACCTTTATGGTGGTATTCAAAAGAAACGTTCATTTACTCACTACTTAATAAAGCTCTTCGAGAACAAGATACGAAACTTATTGTCAAAATGGCATTTTTTATTCGAGATCTGCTCGATGAAATCAACAAAAAATATGTGGAAATAAAGCAGCCAACAAAAATAACTGTCTATCGAGGACAAGGAATGCTAGAAAATGAATTTGAAGACATAAAGAAGAACGAAGGTGCCCTTCTTTCATTCAATAATTTCTTGTCAACGACAACGGATCGAGACGTGGCACAAATGTTTGCTGTGAGCAGTCGAGATGATTCAGATATGATAGGTATTCTATTTCAAATGGAAGTCAATTCATCAGTTCCGGATATATCTTATGCTTGTTTGAAAGATATTAGCAATTTTGAAGATGAAGATGAAATATTATTTTCAATGAGTAGCATTTTTCGCATTGAAGAACTAAATCAAATCGAAGATCGTCTGTGGATTATTAAGCTCATAGCGATTAATGCTAATGACTCATCAATACAAAGCTTAACTCAACACATAAGAAATGCAATTAAAATAATACCTGGATGGTTTCGTATGTGTCGTTTATTGCGAATAATGGGTCGATATGAAGAAGCAATGGAAATTTTCTATTTAGCAAATGAAACAACATTTGATGAATATTCAGAAATATATGAAATATATCTGGGCTGTGTGAATAGTTTTGCCAATGAACTACATGTGCTAAAAGAAAAATGGTCAGCTTGTATCATTAAGACAAAAGATATTTTAGAAAAATGTCAAACATTTTACTCATGTGATCATCTACTTATTGTACAATTATATTGCGTCATTGCAATCCAGTATTTGCATTGTAGTAATCACAAAGATGGATTGTTGTACGCTGAAAAAGCGCTTGAATTAAGCTCACATTCACGATCCGATATGGATATGAATGTTGGAGCTATGACTAGTCATTTCGTTATCGGAGAATTGCATTACTCAATGAGCAACTTTTCGTTAGCATTAACATCGTTTGAACAGGCGCAAGATAATGCCAAAAAGTTGTTTCCAGAAAATCATCTCATGCCCTTACCAATATATTTTAGAATCGGTGAGTCATATCGCCAATTAGGTAAGTATTCATGTGCATTAAAGTATCTTGAGCCAGCACTTACCATTGGATACAAATCTGTTCCAACTGATCATCCAGTTATCATTGAAATTTTGAAAAGTATAGGTTTATCGCATTTATCATTAGGCAGCTATTTATCTGGCTTTTCCAACTTGGAAAAAGCATTGAATATTTGCGAACGATCTTCAACACTTAGAATTATGCACTTAGGATTATGTTATAATAGTTTAGGTGTAGCATATAATGTGTTAAAAGATTACTCTCCAGCTTTGTCATATTTTGAAAAATGTTTGACTGCTTTTCAAAAAACTTTGCCAGAAAATCATCTGAATTTTGGTTTATGTCATTATAACATTGGCACTGTTCAAACTGCTATCGGAAACCCATCTTCTGCATTAACTCATTTGGAAAAAGCGTTGTATATTTTCCAAATTATATTTTCATCCGATCATTTATATGTGGGTTATTGTTATATTTCCATTGGTGAATTATATCGATCATTGGGAAAGTATTCTGTAGCACTTTCTCATTTAGAAAAAGGACTTGAAATTCTACAGAAAACTCTTCCTATGAATCATCAAGACTTGGTTAATGCCTATAAGAATATTTTATTGACAAAAGTTGCGATTAATGATTATACCCAGATGTTTTCTGACATGGAAAAAGCTGCTCAAATTTCATAAAATGCTACTTCAGAAAACGCATTTTTACTCAGTAATAGCAATACTGTTACACAGAGGTCAAAACACTTTACTGAATTGACTACAACCGCTTCTTCAACTTTTAAACCTGTCGCTGAATTAAGCAACAAATTGTTCCCGAAAAATGCAACACGTAGCCCAAACGATA
>Ga0209952_1001722_pt1 | contig 17785 bp, 13 predicted proteins | sample ThiBiot_750_biof_2_FD_183951 | JGI IMG/M metagenome (GOLD analysis project Ga0209952, IMG submission 183951) | Wastewater bioreactor microbial communities from Cape Town, South Africa - Thiocy_cont_750_biof (SPAdes) | ecosystem: Engineered > Bioreactor > Thiocyanate-remediating >...
GCATCGGGCGCACTTTTCAGGTGGTCAAAAGCTTCGAGACCATGACGGTGATCGACAACGTCATCGTCGGTGCGCTGGTCCGCTCCACGGAGATGCGCGCGGCGCGGCGCAAGGCGTTCGAGGTGCTGGAATTCTGCGGCCTTGCCGCCCGCGCAGACATCATGGCGTCCGAACTCATTCCGTCGGAGAAGCGGCGGCTGGAGGTGGCGCGTGCGCTTGCCACCGAACCGAAGCTGCTGCTGCTCGACGAGGTGCTGACGGGCCTGACGCCGCTCGAGGCGCAAACCGGCGTCGAATTGGTGCGCCGCGTGCGCGAAACCGGCGTCACGGTGCTGATGGTCGAGCACGTCATGGAAATCGTCATGCCGCTGGTGGATCGCGCCATCGTGCTCGATCTCGGCAAGGTGCTGGTCGAGGGCAAGCCCACCGACGTGGTGCGTGATCCGAAAGTCATTGCCGCATATCTAGGGGATCGCCATGCTGTCGGCGCGTGATCTGACCACCGCCTATGAGGGACTTGTCGCGATCTCCGACGTCTCCATCGACGTCGCCAAGGGCGAAGTCGTTTGCGTCGCAGGCGCCAACGGCGCGGGCAAATCCACCCTGCTGAAAACCATTGCTGGTGCGGTGCGTCCGCGCAGCGGCAGCGTCACCTTCGACGGGACGCGCATCGACGGTGTGGCGCAGCATCTCATCACCGCGCGCGGTATCGCTTATGTGCCGGAGAACCGCCGGCTGTTTCCCAGTCTCACGGTGGACGACAACCTGCGGCTCGGCAGCTATCTCTATCGTGGCAAGGCCGATCGCGACGAACCGCTGGCGCTGGTGTTCCAACTGTTTCCGCGGCTCAAGGAACGTCTCGACCAATTGGCCGGCACGCTCTCCGGCGGCGAGCAGCAGATGCTGGCGATCGGCCGCGCGCTGATGACGCGGCCGCGATTGCTGATGCTCGACGAGCCGTCGCAGGGCATCATGCCGAAGCTGGTGGACGAGATTTTTCAGGCCGTGCTGGAGATCCGCAAGACCGGCATGACGGTGCTGATCGTCGAGCAACGGATGGCGGAAGTGCTGGAGATCGCCGACCGCGCCTACATCCTGCAAACCGGCCGCGTGCAGATGCAGGGCCCGGCCGCCGACATCCGCACCAATCCCGATGTACGGAAGGCATATCTGGGATTGTGAAGTTGTCGCGAGACGAAGACCTCGACATGCTCGGCCTTGTGCCGGGCATCCACGTCTTTTCCCGTATGATCGTCGATGAAGACGTAGATGGCCGGGACAAGCCCGGCCATGACGGCAGTTTTCAAAGTTCGCATTCCGCTTAATGCTCGTGCCCATGCTCCGGCACCGACAGCCCGAATGTCTTGTTCAAATCCGCGATCTGCTGCGGCGAGAGGTAGCGCGGGTTCATGCCGCGCAGCAGCAGATACAGTTTCGCGGTTTCCTCCAGTTCCTCAGTAGCGAACACCGCGGCTTCCAGCGAATCTCCGGCGACCACCGGGCCATGATTGGCGAGCAGCACCGAGGCGTATTTGCCGGCGAGGCCCTTGATGGCGTCGGCCACCGCTGGATCGCCGGGGCGATGGTATGGCACTAGCGCGGTCGGGCCGCAGCGCATCAGATAATAAGGCGTCATCGGTGGCAGCGCGGCGCGGGGATCGATCTCCGGCAGCATCGACACCGCGACGCTGTGGGTTGAATGCAGGTGCACCACGGCGCGGGCTGAGCCGCGTGTGTCATATAGCGCTCGGTGCAGCGGGATTTCCTTGGTCGGCGCGTCGCCGCCGGTCCGCCGGTGGTTGGCGTCCAGCCTCGAAATCCGCGCCGGATCGAGAAAACCGAGTGAGGCGTTGGTTGGCGTCACCAGCCAGCCGCCGTCGTCAAGCCGCACGCTGATATTGCCGGAGGAGCCCGGCGTCAGGCCGCGCTCGAACAGCGAGCGGCCAAAGCGGCAGATGTCCTCGCGCAGTTTGGTTTCGGTCATAGTTGCATCCTTAATCCTGCATTTGTTCCATGCTTTGGCAGCGCGGCCAAGCCGTGATAGGCAGGAGGGAAACCAAAAAGGAAACGCATCATGGCCACTTCCGCGCAACGCATCGCCGTCATCGGGCTGGGCTCGATGGGGTTCGGGATGGCGACCTCACTGCTGCGCGCTGGCTTTGCGGTGACCGGGTGTGACGTTTCCGCCGACAGCGTCGCGCGTTTCAAGGCTGGCGGCGGGCAGGGCGCGGCAACCCCGGCGGAAGCGGTGCGCGATGCGGAGATTGTCGTCAGCGTCGTGGTCAATGCCGCGCAGACCGAGGCGATCCTGTTCGGCAAGGATGGTGCGCTGGAAGCCATGGCGCCGGGCGCGGTGTTCGTCTCGGCCGCGACCATGGACCCTGAAATCGCCAAACGGCTGGCGGCGCGGGTCGAGGCAAGTGGGCGGCTCTATCTCGACGCCCCGATCAGCGGCGGCGCGCAGCGTGCCGCGCAGGGCGAACTCACCATTCTGGCCTCCGGCAGCGCGGCGGCGTTCGCCAAGGCGCGGCCGGCGCTCGATGCGATGGCGGCGAAACTCTACGAACTCGGCGACGCGCCGGGGCAGGGCTCCGCCTTCAAGATGATCAATCAACTATTGGCCGGCGTGCATATCGCCGCCGCCTCCGAGGCCATCAGCTTCGCGGCAAAGCAGGGGCTCGACATCCGCAAAGTCTACGAGGTGATCACCGCCTCGGCTGGCAATTCGTGGATGTTCGAGAACCGCGTGCCGCATGTGCTGGAGGGCGATTACACGCCGCGCAGTGCCGTCGATATCTTCGTCAAGGATTTGGGCATCGTGCAGGACATGGCGCGCAACGCGAAATTCCCTGTGCCGATGTCGGCTGCCGCGTTGCAGATGTTCCTGATGGCTTCGGCGTCTGGCATGGGCCGCGATGACGATATCGCCGTCGCCAAGATGTACGCGCAAGTCACCGGCGCGCCGCTGCCCGGCGCATCGAAGCGCGATTGAGCGACATTTCCGAACGAGAAGAACACACACCATGCCTCGCTTCGCCGCCAACCTCTCGATGATGTTCACAGAACGACCGTTTCTCGACCGCTTCGCCGCCGCGGCCGATGCTGGTTTCGACGCGGTCGAGTTTCTGTTTCCCTACGACTTTGCACCGGAGGACGTCGGCGACCGGTTGCGCCGCAACGGACTGACGCAGGCATTGTTCAATCTACCGCCGGGCGCGTGGGACGCCGGCGAGCGTGGTTTCGCGGCGCGGCCTGATTGTTTCGCGCAAGTGCAGCAAGGCGTGCGCACCGCATTGCCTTATGCGGCGGCAACCGGTGTCAAGCGGCTGCACCTGATGGCGGGTATCGCCGATCGTCGTGATGCGCAGGCGGTTGTCGCGTTTCGCCGCTCGGTCGCGTGGGTGGCGGAAGAACTCGGTCGCCATGGGATCGATACGGTGATCGAGCCGATCAATCCACGCGACGTGCCGGGCTACTTCCTCAACGACTTCGCCTTCGCGCGCGATCTGATCGTGGAATTGAATCATCCGAACCTGAAATTGCAGTTCGACATCTATCACTGCCAGATCGTCCACGGCGACGTGACGATGCGGCTGCGCGAGATGATGCCGATGATTGGCCATATCCAGATCGCCAGCGTGCCGTCTCGCAACGAGCCGGGCAGCGAGGAACTGAACTACCCCTTCCTGTTCAATGAGCTGGATCGCCTCGGCTATCGCGGCTTTGTCGGCTGCGAATATCGCCCGCGCGGCAAGACCGAGGATGGCCTCGGCTGGTTCGCGCCCTACGCGAAGCCGCGCGGAGCGAAGCCGTGACGCTGGCGCTGGGCTGCATCGCCGACGACTACACCGGGGCGTCGGACCTCGCCAATACGCTGACGCGCTGCGGCCTGCGCACGGTGCAGACCATCGGCGTCCCGGCTGACGACTTTCCGTTGCCGGACGTCGATGCGGTGGTGGTGTCGCTGAAGAGCCGGTCGATTGCCGCGAGCGACGCGGTTGCCGCCTCGCGCGCGGCCGAGCGCTGGCTGCGCGGGCGCGGTGCCGCGCATGTACTGTTCAAGATCTGCTCGACCTTCGATTCCACTGACGCCGGCAACATCGGCCCGGTGATGGACGCGCTCCAGAAAGACTCAGGCGACGCAATCGTGCTGGTCACGCCGGCGTTCCCCGGCACCGCGCGCACGGTCTATCAGGGCAATCTGTTCGTCGGCACTGTGCCGCTCAACGAGAGCCCGCTGAAGGATCATCCACTCAATCCGATGCACGATGCCAATCTGGTGCGCGTGTTGGGGCGGCAAAGCCGATCGCGGATCGGCCTTGTCGATCTGGCGACGGTGGCGCGTGGCGCTGACGCTATCCGTGAGCGGCTTTCCAAGCTGGCAAGCGATGGTGCTCGCGCCGCCATCATCGATGCCGTGTTCGATGCCGATCTTGAAACCATTGGACAGGCGGCGTTGGATCATCGGCTTTCGGTCGGCGCGTCCGGTCTGGGGCTCGGACTGGCACGCGGGCTCGTTGCCTTGGGAAATGCGCGCGGCGAGGGCGCGGCGACGGGTCCGGCGCAACGCGAAGTTGGCGGCGCGGCCGCCTGTCTCGCGGGGAGCTGCTCGCAGGCGACGCTGGGGCAGGTTGCGGAGGCGGAGCGGGTGATGCCGGTGCTGCGGCTCGATCCGGAACGGATCATTACGGGTTCCGCGGAAACCGATCGCGCGGTGGCATGGGCACGGGAACGGTTGGCCGCAGGCCCCGTTCTGATCGCCAGCAGCGCCACGGCGGATCAGGTCGCGGCCGTCCAGAGCCGGCATGGCCGCGAAGTCGCGGGCCACGCCGTCGAGCAGGCGATGGCCACGATTGCGGAAGCGTTGGTTGAGGCCGGTGTCCGTCGTCTGGTGGTTGCCGGTGGCGAGACGTCCGGCGCGGCGGTGGATCGACTCGGTCTGCCCGGGTTCCTCGTCGGGCAAGAAATTGCGCCCGGCGTTCCGGTGCTGCGGGCGGTCGGTGGCCGCCATGGCGATATGCTTCTGGCACTGAAGTCGGGCAATTTCGGTGGCCCGGCCTTCTTCAGCGATGCGCTTGAGCTGATGCGGTGACTTTTGACCAAATTGGAGGTATTTGGATCAAGCTGGCTCGTGTCGCCGGGCTCCGCATTGCAAGAGCCCATGATGCGCGGTGAGGCATCTCAACGCTTCGTGATACCTGCCGCCGCTGCGATGGGGAGCGCGTGTTGCGGACGTCTGTTAAAAGCGGCCGGGATTTGCCTCCGGTACATGCAGTTCCCGTGGAATTGACGTAAAGGATCGCCGTTTAATGGTCTCGCTGGTTCGGATCGCGCTGAGCCGTCCTTACACCTTCGTGGTGTTGGCGCTGCTGTTGCTCATCGTCGGGCCGCTGGCGGCGCTGCGGACCCCGACCGATATTTTTCCGGAAATCCGTATTCCGGTGATCGGGGTGGTGTGGTCCTACACCGGCCTGCCGCCGGACCAGATGGCGGGGCGGATCACCACACCGTTTCAGCGCGCGCTGACCACTACCGTCAACGACATCGAGCATATCACCGCCAACTCCTATAACGGTGTCGGCATCATCAAGATCTTCTTCCAGCCCAATGTCGATATCCGCACCGCCAATGCCCAGGTGACGGCGATCGCGCAGACCATGATCAAGCAGATGCCGCCCGGTGCGACGCCGCCCTTGATCCTCAACTACAGCGCCTCGACGGTGCCGGTGATCCAGATCGCGCTGGCGGGCGAGGGCTTGACCGAGCAGAACCTGTTCGACATCGCCACCAACCAGTTGCGCACGCCGCTCGTCACCGTGCCGGGCGCGGCGATCCCCTGGCCGTACGGTGGCAAGCAGCGCCAGATCAGGATCGATCTCGATCCGGTGGCGATGCAATCGCGGGGGTTGTCAGCGCAGGACGTCGCCAACGCGCTGGCGGCGCAGAACCTCATCACCCCGGTCGGCACCCAGAAGATTGGGCAGTTCGAATACGTCATCCAGCTCAACAATTCGCCGCTGAAGATCGAGGAGCTTGGCGACCTGCCGATCAAGACCGTCAACGGCGCGACTGTTTATATCCGCGACGTCGGGCATGTGCTGGACGGCAACTCGCCGCAGACCAACATCGTGCATGTCGATGGCGGCCGCTCGGTGCTGATGATGGTGTTGAAAGCGGGGGCGGTCTCGACGCTCGATATCATCAGCGGCATCAAGAAGAAGATCGTCGAGGTGCGCAACACCTTGCCGGAGTCACTGAAGATCAGCCTGCTCGGCGATCAGTCGGTGTTCGTCCGCGGTGCGATCCTCGGCGTCGCCATCGAGGGCGTGATTGCCGCGGTTCTTACCAGCCTGATGATCCTGCTGTTCCTCGGAAGCTGGCGCTCGACGATCATCATCGCGATCTCGATCCCGCTATCGGTGTTGGGCGCCATCATCATGCTGGCGCTGGCGGGCGAGACGCTCAACATCATGACGTTGGGCGGACTTGCGCTCGCGGTCGGTATTCTCGTCGACGACGCCACGGTGACGATCGAGAATATCAACTGGCATCTGGAGCAGGGCAAGGAGGTCGAGCCGGCGATTCTCGACGGCGCCAATCAGATCGTGACGCCGGCCTTCGTGTCGCTGCTGTGCATTTGCATCGTGTTCGTGCCGATGTTCTTCCTCACCGGCGTCTCGCGCTTCCTGTTTGTGCCGATGGCGCTGTCGGTGATGTTCGCCATGACGTGGTCGTTCATCCTGTCGCGCACGCTGGTGCCGACCATGGCGAAGTATCTGCTCAAGCCGCATTTGCATCACGACAGCGAGAAGCCGGAGACGCGCAACCCGCTGGTGCGTTTCCAGCGCGGCTTCGAGGCACGGTTCGAACGGATGCGGGCGAACTATCGCGCGACGCTCGTGTTGGCGCTGGGACACCGCAAAGTCTTCATCGTCGGATTCCTCGGCTGCATTGCCCTGTCGTTTTTGCTGGTGCCGTTTCTCGGCCGCAACTTCTTCCCCTCAGTGGATACCGGGCAGATGCTGATCCACACTCGCCAGCAGATCGGCACCCGTGTCGAGGAAGCGGCAGCGCGTCTGGCGGATGTTCGGCATTTTATCCGTGAGGTCATCCCGCCGAATGAACTCGATACCATCGCCGACAATGTCGGGATGCCGGTGAGCGGCATCAACATGACCTACAACAATACGGGCGTGATCGGTCCGCAGGACGGCGATATCCAGGTCAAGCTACGAGAAGGTCATCGTCCCACCGACGAATACGTTCGCGAACTGCGCGAGAAGCTACCGCGGGCATTTCCGGGAATCTCATTCGCGTTCCTGCCGGCCGATATCGTCAGCCAGATCCTCAACTTCGGTGCACCGGCGCCGATCGACCTGCAAGTGCGCGGCGCGAATGCCGAAGGCAATTTCAAGTATGCCAATGATTTGTTGCGGCGCATCCGCCTCATCCCCGGTGTCGCCGACGCGCGCATTCAGCAGTCGCCGCACAATCCCGGCTTCAATGTCGATGTCGACCGGACGCGGGCGCAGTATGTCGGACTGACGGCGCGCGATGTCACCAACAGCCTTGTCGTCAATCTCGCAGGCAGTTCGCAGGTCGCACCGACGTTCTTCCTTAATCCGGATAACGGTGTGTCGTACTCCGTCGTGATGCAGACGCCGCAGTATCAGATCGATTCGCTCAACAAGCTGGAGACGTTGCCGATTACGGCGGGCACCGGAACGGCCGCGCCGCGTCTGCTTGGCGGCATCGCCGACATCAAGCGATCCGCCTCCAGTGCCGTGGTGTCGGAGTACGACATTCAATCGATGGTGCAGATTTACGCTACCACGCAGGGGCGCGATCTCGGTGCGGTTGCCGCCGACATTCACAAGCTGATCGCCGAAACCGCGAAGGATCTACCGCGCGGCAGCTCGGTGGCGCTGCTGGGCCAGGTCGACACCATGAACAAGGCGTTTTCCGGCCTTCTGTTCGGGCTCCTCGGTGCCATCGTGCTGATCTATCTGTTGATCGTCGTCAACTTCCAGTCGTGGTCGGACCCGTTCGTCATCATCATGGCGCTGCCGGCTGCGCTTGCGGGCATCATCTGGATGTTGTTCGTCACCCACACGACATTGTCGGTGCCGGCCTTGACCGGTGCCATCATGTGCATGGGTGTGGCGACCGCGAACAGCGTGCTGGTGATCAGTTTCGCCCGCGAGGTCTATGAAGCGACCGGCGATCCGGTGAAGGCAGCGCTGGAAGCCGGCTTCGTCCGCTTCCGTCCGGTGCTGATGACGGCGCTTGCCATGATCATCGGCATGGCGCCGATGGCGCTGAGCCTCGGCGAAGGCGGCGAGCAGAACGCGCCGCTCGGTCGCGCCGTGATCGGCGGTCTGATTTTCGCGACGTTTGCAACATTGATATTCGTACCGGTGGTTTTCAGCATGGTTCATAAGCGACAGCCGGCAGCGGCACCGCGCACTTCGGAGATGGCGTATGCCCACTGAACACGACGCCATACAGGGAGAGGCGAAAGTTGCGCCGCGCAAGCTCGGCGTGATTGGCATTGTTGTGGCGTGCGTAGCGGCGTTCGCCGTCACCACCGGCATCATGTCTCGCGAGAAAAGCAACGCCGACCTGCGAACCTGGACCGACGAACAGGCGGTTCCGACGGTTGCGGTGATCGCGCCGAGTTCGACCGCGCTCAATCCGACGCTGGAGCTTCCCGGTCGGTTGGAAGCCTATTCCCGCGCGCCAATCTATGCGCGGGTCTCCGGCTATGTGAAAGGCTGGTATGTGGATATCGGCGCCAAGGTGAAGGCCGGACAGTTGCTGGCCGACATCGAAGCGCCCGACCTCGATCAGCAACTGATTCAGGCGCGCGCCGATCTTGCCAGCCAGCAGGCCAGTGCGGAATTGTCGGCGGCGACGCTGGAACGACGCAAGACGCTGCTGTCGTCGAACTTCGTCTCGAAGCAGGAAATCGACGAGCGCACCGCCGATCTCGCCAACAAGCGCGCGGCAGTAAAATCCGGCGAGGCGAACGTGAATCGCCTCGAAGCGCTGACGGGATTCAAGAAGATTGTCGCGCCGTTCGACGGCGTGGTGACGGCGCGCAACACCGACGTCGGCGCGTTGATCAATGCCGGCGCGTCCACCGGCCCGGCGATGTTCGTGGTCTCCGACATCAAGAAGCTGCGCGTCTATGTCGACGTGCCGCAAAGCTACGTGCCGATGATCAAGATGGGCGCGAAGGCGGACATCACCATGCCGGGCTATGCCGACCGCACGTTCCCGGCGGTCGTGGAAACGTCGTCGCAGTCGGTTGATGCCTCGACGGGCACCACGCGGATGCAGCTCGCGCTCGATAACCCGACCGGCCAGTTGATGCCGGGCAGCTACGCCAATGTGCGGATGAATCTCGATCGCGGCACCGCGCCGCTGCATATCCCGGCGAGTGCGCTGATCTTCAATCACCAGGGCCTGCGCGTTGCCACCGTGAATGCCGAGGATCGCATCGTGTTCAAGCCGGTGGTGATCGCGCGCGATCTCGGCAAGAACATCGAACTGGCGTCGGGGTTGGCGGCGAACGACCGCGTGGTGGTTGCGCCGCCGGACGGCATCGTCGACGGCGACAAGGTCCGCGTTGCCGGTCAGGACAAGGAGCGCAAGCCGGCCACGGCATCGCGCACGCAGGACGAAAAGAGCTGACGGCGTCCCGTGGGTGTTAAAGCAAAAAGATCGAGCGCTGCGCGCCGACTTCCGCGAAGATGAAATCGGAGACGGCGCGCACCCGGCTCAACTGGCGCATGTCGACGTGGGTGATAATCCAGTAGCTGCGCTGAAAGCTGGCATCCGGCAACACGATCTGTAGATGCGGGTCGGGATGGGCGGCGTAGTCGTGCAGGATACCGATGCCGGCGCCGCCGCGCACGGTCTCGAGCTGACCCACCGCACCCGAGCATTCCAGTCGGCTATAATTCGGCCCGTACAGTTCCGGCATGAAGTGAAGCTGGTCGGCGAACACCAGGTCCTGCACATAGGTGATCAGGCAGTGCCGTTCGAGATCGGCGATGGTCTGCGGTGTGCCATGCTCGGCGAGATAATTTTTCGCCGCGTAGAAATGCAGCGAATAGTCGGTGAGTTTGCGGACGGTGAGGCGGCCTTCCTCCGGCCGTGAGATCGTAATCGCGATATCGGCCTCGCGTTTGGAGAGCGAGAAGGTGCGCGACATTGGCACCATCTGGATCGTCAGCGACGGATATTTGCGCTTCAGCTTGCCGAGCCGCGAACACAGGAACAGCGCGGTGAAGCCGTCCGGCGCCGCGACCCGTACGGTGCCGGAGAGCTCGACATCGGACTGTGAGAGATCGCCTTGTGCGCGCAGCAATTGCGCCTCGACCTCCTCGGCGGCGGCGTAGAGGCGGTCACCCGCCGAGGTCAGCACGCAGCCGGTGGTCTGGCGGTCGAACAACCGCACGCCCAGCGATTTCTCAAGCGCGCCGATCTTGCGGCTGACGGTGCCGTGGTCGATCTTGAGCTGCCGCGCGGCGGCAAGGAATTGCCCGGCGCGCGCCACGCTCAGAAACACCCGGATATTGTCCCAATCCATCCGCGTACTCGCGTTCCGCACTCGTATTTCTGCACAGATGAAGGAAAGTTATCCTCCTTCATGTGCCAAAATGCCAGTGCATAGTTGACGCGGTGACGCGATGGCCGATCTGGCTGGTTATGAGGGCCGCCACTCCAGAATGCCGTCGGCTGCGGTGGAAATGCTCCCCAAGCCCCCCACCGGGCCACGGTCGAGGTTGGTGAGATGCGCCAGCGTCTGCGTGTCGCTGGCCGGGATGCGGGCGAGGGTACGGGCGTTCTCAGCGGTGCGCAGCATGACGACGCCATGCTCGGCAGCGCCCCCGTGGCCGTAGATCACGGTGAAGCTCTCCACCTTGCCGGTGCCGCTGGCCTCGGTGACGAATGGCGGAGCCGGCTGGCGGTTACGATCTGCCTCCGCTTGCACACTGGTCTCCTGCGCCAGCGCGGCGCGCGGCGCTTGTGGCGACAGGATCAGCCCGTGGTGCTTGGTGACGAAGCCGCCCTGGCCATAGAGCAGCCCGAGCTTGCCGTCGCTGCGCAGCTTGCGCACCATGGCGCAGGCGGCGTGGGCCATGTAGGCGTTGAGCGGTGCGCCGAAGAAGGTAAGGCCGCCGGTGACGGTCGGCTGCACGTCGGGGCCGAGTTTCAGCGTGCGCCGCGCCATCTTCGGCACGGTCGGGAAGCAGCTATAGAGTTCGATGGCGTCGAATGCGGTCCCGTCGCCTTCGACCATCTCCATCACCGATCCGAGCACGGCATTCTGCGCATGGCTCTGGTGGAACTGATCGCGCTCAAGATAATCGCGCGGCTCCTCCGCCGATGCGCCACCCCAGATGTGGATCATTTTGTCGTCGGCGATCCCGGCCTCGCGTGCCTTGGCAAGACTGGTCACGAGGATCGCAGCGCTCTGATTGACGGACGGATTGGCCACCATCAGCTTGGTGTAGGGCCACGCGATCAGGCGATTGTCCGGCGTCGGCGTGATGATCTCCTCGGCCGGCACCGCGCGCTTCAGCCAGGCGTTGGGATTTTGCGACGCGACGCCGGAATAGACCGACCACAGATGGCCGGATTCCGCCAAGGCCTCACGCGGTGTCTGGCCCCAATGCGCGGCCGAGGCTGCCTCGTAGATCGGATAGACCGTCACCGGCTTTGCGACGCCAAGCGTGGTCGCCATCGGCTTCTGGAAACTGGCGCCGCGCAACGGCACCGGCGCGTCGTGTGCGAACGGCGTCCATGGCAGCGAGACGCCGGCGCGCTCCGCTTTTGTCACCGTACTTTGCGCTTCGCCGCCGCAGATGGCTGCGACGCTGCATTCTCCGCGCGCGATCCGCTTGGCCGCTTCGTGAATGTAGCGGATCGGACTTTCGCCGCCGACCGGTCCGTAATAGGCGTGCGCCGGCGCAATGCCGAGACGTTCGCAGAGCAGCGCGGCCGGATCGTGATAGCGCCAGCTCAGGAAATTGATGATGTCGAGCGACTGCACCTCCGCCAGCAGTTTGCCGCCGCTATCCTGTTCGGCGAGCCGGAGCGCTTTGACCATGAGGTCGATCGGTTCCAGCCCGGCGGTGAGTTCGGCGGGATGATCCGAGAATTCGCCGACACCGACGATGACGGGAATGCGATCCGGGGCAAGGGAGGGAGAATGGGACATGGAGGTATGGGATTCCTGATGACTGCGGATTGTAACCTTAAGATCGTCGAACGGTCGGTTCCGATGATGGAACGTGCGGAATTGTTTGCGATCATTGCTTGATGCGGGAATAATATTCAATCAGGCTCTCTGATTTTTGCAGGTCGGCTGCCATGGCAAGCTGGAATTTGAACGCCATCGAGCAAGGATTTTCGCGAGCCGCCACCGATGTGTCGGCGTGGAAAGATGCGCTGGATACGGTTGTCAGGGAAACCGGAAGCCACGGCACGCTGCTATTCAGTCTTACCGGCGTACAGTTTCCCACCGCTCTTCTTACCGACAGTATGCAGGAGAGCACCCATGTCTATATGCGCGACGGCTGGGACGGTCGGGATGCTCGGTTTCGCGGGATTCCGTTGTTGCAGCGTCAGGCCGTTGTCGATGATTTCGACATCTTCAGCTTGGATACGATCAAGCAGCTTCCTTACTTTCAAGAATTTCTCAGGCCGTTGAAGCTTTCCGGATTTGCCGGAATCAGGATCGCTCATGGAGATAACCTGTGGTGTCTTTCGCTTCAGCGTAGCCCGGCGCAGGGCCATTTCTCGATGGAGGAAAAGCAACGGCTCTCCGCGTTGTCGAACAGCATGTCATCTGCGGCCGCGGTCTCAAGTGCGTTGGGATTCGCCACCGTAAAGGCCGCGCTCGATGCGTTCGAACTGTCGGGCTCGGCCGCGCTGATTATCGACAAGCAGGGCGAGGTGATCCGCGCCAACCCGCGCGCAGAGCGGCTGTTGCGAGGCGACGTTCGCATCGTCGCGCGGCGACTGATCGCTAAAGATGCCAACGCAACGGCCAGGCTCGATTCCGCTTTGTCCCGGCTGGTGCGAAATCCCGAGAGCCCGGCGTTGTTGCCGCCTGTCTCATTGCCCCGCGAGGCGCGATTGCCGTTGATGGCCTATCCCTTGAGGCTGTCCGATCTTGGCGCCAATCCGTTCGCGGTCGGGCGTGCATTCATCGTGCTGGTCGATCCGGAGGAGCGGCGGCGTCCGCCGGAAGCCGCGTTGCGCGATGTCTTCGGGTTGACGGTTGCCGAGGCGCGATTGGCGGCGCGGCTTGCGTGCGGCGAGGTGCTGGAGGCGATCGCGGACGATCTCAACGTTGCAAAGGAGACGGCGCGTTTCCATCTCAAACGCATCTTCGCCAAGACCGGCGTGCGGCGGCAGGCCGAACTCGTCGCGTTGTTCGCGCGGCTGCTGTCGCGGAACGACGAAGATCACTGACCGCGCGCCGGCTGACCGATGTCGATCAGGCCGAGATCGACCAGCGTGCGATGGAAGCGGCGCTTGCGCTCGGATGTCGATGCGAAATAGGTTTCTCCGCATTGCTCTCGCAGACTGGCGCGGGTCGCGAAGATCGGATCGAGCGGCAGCCCGGCGTGTTGAAGCGCAACGGTGCCGAGAAACGCGATATCGAGATCCGGCCCGCGGCCCGTAGCCGCCGAGGCGGTAGGATCGTTGAGCATTTCAATCGCATAGAATGTTTGAAATTGTCGCCGCGCGTCGGATGCAAGTTGCAGCCGGGATTGAATGCGCCGCGTCATCACCGGCTGATGATCGCCGTAATGAATCACCAGCATCGGGCGATCCGGGAAGCGCGCGACAAGATCGGCTTTCAGCTTGCGCCAAGTATCAGCCGTCTCGACCAGACGCGCATAATATTCGGCATAAGTCGCATCCGGCAGGCTGGCCATCGCGAAAGCGCGTTGCCTCTCGAATTGTCCGGCGGCGACCAGGCGGCGGCTGTGCGGGCCATGATTGTAATTAGTCAGCATATAGAGAAAGCGCGGACCTGATCCCTTGTCGATGGCGTCCGCATGAAGGTCGAGCGCGGCTTGCAAAAACGCGCTGTCGGAATTCGTTGCCTCAAATGTATCGACGTCGAATGGCGCGGGAAGATCGTCGGTGAAAATCCGCTCGCGCATTCCGATTTCGCGGTAGAAATTATCGTAGTTGAGGAAGCCGCGCCGGCAGCTCGATGTCAGAGTTGTCGTGTAGCCGAGCGTCGCCAGCGTCTTTGGAAGGCTGTGATGAAAGCATCCAGCGCCGCGCTCGAAAAGAAAATAGCCATTGGAGCCGAAGCTGGCGCTGGATAGGCCGGTGAGTAGGCTGAATTCCGACTGCCACGATCCGCCGCCGAAAATGTCGACGTTGAGACGACCGTGAAGCCCCTGCGGCGGCGTCAGGAAATCGTCGAGCAGCGGCCCGACCGGCAATCCATAGAGCCTCGGATCAAAAATCGATTCATGCTGGATCACGATGATGTCGGGGTAAGTCGGCCGCTTTGCGGGTGTCGCGGGCAACAGCGGCAACGGGTCATCGGCGATGTCGCTCAACACAAACCCGCCGAACTGGCGCCACGAGCGCGGATCGAGCAATGATGCGACGAAGGTCGAGAAAAAACAGCGCGGTTGTGCCGATATCCGTTGCAGCGCCGTGGCTCCGCCGCTCGATCGATACGCCAGCGCCAGGCCGAGCGCGGCGAGGCCGAGGAGCGCCATCTGCGCGGCGAGGGGGATGGGCGTGCCGGGCAGGTACAACAGCGCGATGACGGTGACGGCAATCAGCCCGAACAGCCCGGTCAGCGCGGCCGTCACCGCCAGCGGGTACTGCACGAAGAAGAACGGCACCGTGCCGGCCAGCAGCAGCGGCAGGTCGGTCATCGTCAGCTTCAGGCCGCTATGAGCGTACTTCAGTGCGGAGGCGCCATGAACGGCGGCCACGATGACCAGCGCCAAAACAGTAGCGCGTTCAGGATCGCCGACGGCCAGCAGTAGTGCCGCGATGCAGAAGCAGAAGGCGGCGGCCGCAAGTCGGAGATGCTCGAACGAGCGCTCTGCGTTCCACAGAACGCCGGCGGCGGCCAAACCTATCGCGGTCAATATCATCGGGCGGTAGCAAGTTACGGAAACGACTCCGTCAATTGCTACACTATTATGACAAGGACCGACAGCGGCGGTTTGTCCGCCGCCGCATCACGATTGAGCTAGAAGGCGGTATAGCCGCCATCGATCACGAAGCAGTCCGCAGTGTGATACGACGACGCCTTGCTCATCAGATAGACCGCGATGCCGCCGAAGTCCGACGGCTCGCCGAAGCGTCGCATCGGAATGCGCGGCATGACGTTGGCGACGAACTTCTCGTTAGCCATGATGCCGGCTGTCATGTCACTCTTGATCCAGCCCGGCAGGATGGCGTTGGCGGTGATTCCGTAGCGCGCCTGCTCGACCGCGAGCGCCCGCACCAGCGCGTTGATAGCGGCCTTGGTCGCGGCATAGTGCTCGTTGCGCGCGGTGCCGAACAGCGAGGCGAGGCTCGATGTAGCGACGAGGCGGCCGAAGGCGTCACCGCTCGCCGCGCGTTCGGTCATGTGCCGCGCGGCGGCCTGGAAGGCATGGAAGACGCCGTCGAGATTGGTAGCGAACATATTGCGCCACTGCTCTTCGGTGCGGTCGATGAAGGCGTGACGCCCGCCGCCGCCGATGCCGGCATTGGCGAAGCAGCCGTCGACGCGGCCGAATTTCCGCAAGGTGGAATCCATCGCGGCCTTGACCGACGTGGCGCTGGTGACGTCGCAGATCTGGGTATCGACTTCGCCCTTGGCGCCCGCCATGCTGGCGGCGGCGCTCTTGTTCTTGTCGGCGTTGCGGCCCCAGATCGATACGTTGCAGCCGGCGGTGGCCAGCGCCTGCGCGATGCCAAGGCCGATGCCGCCGTTTCCGCCGGTGATGACCGCGACGCGACCGCTGAGATCGAAAATCGACATTGAGGTTTCCTGCCTGTCTTGCGTTGTGATGCTGCGGCCCGCTTTCGTGGAAGCGACCCTTTCAAAAGCGACCATGGACAACCGCGGATTAAAAATCAAATATGTCGCCCGACTTTCAATCCGAAGTTCGCGAGGCTCCGGCGACGTGCCGGAAGCCGGTCGCGCTTGATGAGGAAACCATGCAGTTCAAACACGTAACGCTCGACTTCGACGGCTCGGTGGCGGTTCTCACGCTCGATCATCAGGAGGTGATGAACGCGGTGTCCGTCGACATGCTGGGCGGATTGGCCGAGGCGCTCGATACCATTGAGGATCGTCGTGACGAGGTGCGTTGCCTGGTCATCACCGGGGCCGGCCGCGCATTCTGTACCGGCGCGAATTTGCAGGGACGCAATAACGCCCAACCGGGCAGCAAGCGTAATGCCGGCGGCACGCTGGAGACAGCGTTCCATCCCTTCCTGCGGCGGCTGCGCAATCTGCATTGCCCGATCGTCACCGCCGTTAACGGTCCGGCGGCGGGCGCGGGCATGAGTTTCGCGCTGATGGGCGATATGATCCTGTGCGCGCGCTCGTCCTATTTCCTACAGGCGTTCCGCCGTATCGGGCTGGTGCCGGATTGCGGCTCGACTTGGCTGTTGCCACGCCTGATCGGCAAGGCGCGTTCGGTCGAACTATCATTAATGGGCGAGAAGCTCCCGGCCGAGAAGGCTTTGGAATGGGGCCTTGTCAATCGTGTGTATGACGATGCCGCGTTGAAGGACGAGGCGATGAAGCTTGCGCATGATCTCGCCAATGGTCCGACCGTCGCGCTCGCGGGCATTCGCCGGCTGTATTGGGACAGCGAGGAAAATTCCTACGAGGAGCAACTCAATCTCGAGTTCCAGTTGCAGCGACTTGCCGGCGCGACGGAGGACTTCAAGGAAGGCGTCACCGCGTTTCTCGAAAAGCGTCCCGCCAAGTTCAAGGGCAAGTAGCCTTTGAGCGAGAGCTTCGAAGCCGATCTCGCCCGTTGCGTCACGCGCTGGTGTGCCGGCGCAACCGGCATCGCCAATGCAGCGCGTCTCTCCGGCGGCGCGAGCCAGGAGACGTGGTCGTTCGATATCGTGCACCCCAATGGCGACATCGGCGCGATCCTGCGACGTGCGCCGTCGGGCTATGGCGCGGCGCCCGAACGTGCGGCCGGCCTCGACGCGGAGGCGGTGCTGATGCAGCGTGCCTATGCAGCAGGCATTCCGTCGCCACCGGTCATGCACGTACTGGATGCGGCGGATGGCCTCGGCACCGGTTTCATCATGGGACGCATTGCCGGCGAAACCATCGCGCGGAAAATTCTCCGCGACGATGCTTTCGCCGCCGTGCGGCCGAAACTGGCACGGCAGGTGGGGGAGGTGCTGCGCGGACTTCATGGCCTCGACCGCACCACGTTGCCGCAACTTCGCCGCATGACTACCGCGATGGAAATCGCCGAACTCACCCGCGACTATCGCACCTTCGATTGGCCGCGCCCGGTGTTCGACCTTGCGCTGCGCTGGCTTGCCGATAACGATCCCGGACCGGCGCAGCACGAAACGCTGGTGCATGGCGATTTTCGTAACGGCAATCTGATCATCGGCGAGGACGGCATTCGCGCCGTGCTGGACTGGGAACTGGCGCATTTCGGCGATCCGATGGAGGACCTCGGCTGGATTTGCGTCAACTCGTGGCGGTTCGGTGGGATCGACAAGCCGGTCGGCGGTTTCGGTTCGCGCGAGG